>WPCJ01074604.1_pt1 | contig 23883 bp, 20 predicted proteins | sample 5399831 | NCBI WGS metagenome assembly WPCJ01 (sample SAMN12869470, study PRJNA574797) | sludge metagenome | isolation source: wastewater treatment of pH10 | place: China:Beijing | collected 2019-05-20 | reverse complement strand
ACAAGCCTACACCAACCAGAAGTGCACTGGCGATGAACGGAATGCGCCAGCCGAAAGCGAAAAACTGTTCTTCAGTGAGAGCTTCTGCCAGAACGAGGAAGATGCCCGTTGCCAGAATGAAGCCAACTGGCGCGCCAAGCTGCGGGAACATGCCGTACCAGGTGCGCTTGCCTTCGGGTGCGTTTTCTGTTGCGAGCAGCACTGCACCACCCCATTCACCGCCAAGACCAAGTCCCTGGCCCAGACGGCAGAGAGCGAGCAAAAGGGCTGCCCAGACGCCAATCGAATCATAGGTTGGCAGGAAGCCGATGGCGACGGTGGAAATGCCCATGGTCATGAGCGCTGCAACGAGCGTCGCTTTGCGTCCAACCTTATCGCCAAAGTGACCAAACAGAGCACCACCGATAGGGCGGGCGAAGAAGGCAATCGCAAAGGTTGCCAGAGACTGGAGAAGCGCGGAATTGCCGTCGCTCGCAGGGAAGAACAGATGCGGGAATACGATCACCGCAGCGGTGGCATAAATATAGAAGTCAAAGAATTCGATCGTGGTGCCGATCATGCTCGCGGCCAGAACTCGGCGCGCGGAATTTTTCTGCGGGGCAACCGCTACAGCGACAGTCATTGTTTCAGATCCAATATTTACGGGCCGTCTAAATTTGGGGGAGGAGCCCGAGATACGGCTTCTTTAAAACCGCGGGGTATGGAATCGCAAGCAAAAAACGGCTTTTGAGCAACTTTATGATTTCGAATAGGCGATTTTGGAAAGAAAAGCGAAAGTGGGTAAAATTCCCGTCAGTGCTCCTTCAGGTCTTTTAATTGCCGTAACGGACGACTAGATTTCCAATGTCGTCCGTTTGGAAGCAAAGATGTATCGAGCACAGTACGATATCGGTTTCAGGAATACAGCACGAGGCCATGCGGTCTTGTGTTCGCCCTCCCGCGTGCTCGTGACAATGCTTTCGTTCGTGTTTCTTCTCTCAGTGCAACTCTGTTACGCAATGGCGCATGACATGCCATCTGTGCAGACAGTTTCTGATTGCAGTTTGAGCCTGCCGCATCACATGGACGATTCGTCGATGCCGTCGAGCATGGATAAATCTGCCCCAGTGGATCACGGCGCCAAAGCACCCAATGCTTGTGTCATGATGATTTGTGGCTGCGTCGTTCAGCTTGGCACGAATTTGCGTGCCTTTACTCCTGTTCTGGATTTTGGTTTGCCGCCGCTTGTCGCGGCACTTAGCGGCAAAATGCCGAATAGAGATTTGCGGCCTCCCATACTGCTTCCGGCTTGATCTGAAAATCGCCGCCAAACCTTTGGCGGCCATGAGATTATTGTCTGGAGAATAACCATGACTGGAATTACACGTCGTCGCCTGCTGTCTCTTGGGGCAGGGGCCGCTTTTCTATCCGCTATTCGCCCTTTTGACAGCTTTGCCCAGGTCGCGCTCATGGTCCACGGCGCTGCTTCCTCAGCGACCGCCACGGCTGGACGGCCTTTGCCTTTACCGCCGTTGATCGAACCGGACGCATCGGGCGTTGTTGAACTGAAAGTGCAGACAGGCCGGCACAGCTTTGAAGAAGGAAGCGAAGCGGCATCCGCTGGCATCAATGGTGCCTATCTCGGCCCCCTCGTCCGTCTGAAGAACGGCGAAACGGTCACTCTTTCCGTTGAAAATGGCATGGATGAAGAGACTACACTTCATTGGCATGGGCTTTTCGTTCCGTCCGCACTCGACGGCGGGCCACACAATCTGATTGCGGCGGGCGCAGAATGGAAGCCGAAAGTTACGGTTAACCAGCCGGCCTCGTTCAACTGGTTTCATCCACATTTGCATGGCAACACCGCCCGCCAGGCGCATATGGGTATTGCCGGTTTGATGGTGGTTACTGACGGCAAGGATGCTGAGCGCGGACTACCAGAAGATTACGGAGTGGACGATATTCCGCTGGTGCTTCAGGATCGCCGGGTGATTGAAGGTGATAAGGTCTATCAACCGGATATCATGGACTTGATGCATGGTTTCCGAGGTGACAAGCTTATCGTGAATGGTGTCGTTTCACCGGAAGCACGTGTTCCCGTCTCCATTGTCCGCCTGCGTATCCTGAACGGCGCCAATGCGCGAAATTTTCATGTTCGTCTGAGTGATGATCGGCCTTTACTCGTCATTGCATCGGATGGCGGATTTATCGGAAAACCTGAGCCAGTCGAAAGGCTGACCATCAGCCCCGGTGAACGTTATGAGATTCTGGTTGATTTCTCCAACGGCGAGGCGGCTGACCTGCTGACCTATGGCGATGATAGCGGCGGTGACGATCTACATTTAATGCGGTTTGTCGTAGACGCTGCATTGCAAGGGAAAATCACGACCCTTCCAGATCGCCTTGACGGTCCTGATACGCCTGATGAAAAACTTTCTGTAAGGCGCCGCTCATTTTTCTTCGATGAGAGGATGGCGGACAACATGAAGCTAATGATGGCGAAGCCGTCAGCCGATCCTTATGCTGGGCATAATATGGGCAATATGGACATGGACCTAATGCAGTTCGGTGCGATGGATCATGATTTGCATGGCGCCAAAAGTTCTGCCGATACAGGACCGGCGCTTGAAGCTCTGACGTCAGGTGTCGAAATGGCGATTGCGGGTAAGCCATTCGATATGGATCGCATTGATGTCGAGGCTAAACTTGGCTCTTGGGAGATTTGGGATCTTGCAACAAAAGAGATGCCGCATCCATTCCATATCCATGGGGCATCATTTCGCATTCTTTCCCAAAACGGAGAGGTTCCTCCAGCACATCAATCAGGATGGAAAGATACTGCATTGATCGATGGAAAGGCCGAAATACTTGTCCATTTTGATCGCGAGGCAGTGAAAAGCCATCCATTCATGTTTCATTGCCACGTTCTGGAACATGAAGATGTGGGTATGATGGCGCAGTTTGTAACAGTATAGGCTTTGACGGGCCGTGAGACACGCATATGTCACGCGGCCCTTCTTTCGACAATTTAATTTCGAACAATTTCAGACAGTGTGCGTTGTCTTTGGGTCACGAAACAATGTGATCAGGAGAAAGAGATGCAACCGTTATTGATTGCTTCAGCAATGATGCTTTTGACAGTTCCCGCTGTCGCTGCAGATATGAGTGTCAAACTCTACGAAGCTTTGCCGACTGGTCAGGGGAAGGAGATCGGCACCGTGACGATCTCGCAAACTGCAGAAGGACTGCAATTCAAACCGGATTTGCGCGGCCTTCCCACGGGTGAGCACGGTTTTCATGTTCATGAGAAAGGAAGCTGCGCGCCTGCCGAGCAAGATGGAAAAACTGTTCCGGCGCAAGCCGCCGGTGGGCATTACGACCCTTCACATTCCAAGCATCACATGGGGCCGGAAGGCGAAGGGCATCTTGGTGATTTGCCTTTGCTCAAAACTGATGCCGAGGGCAATGTGACCCAAAGCGTTACGGCTCCGCGTCTCAAGTCGCTAGATGAAATCAAAGGCAGGGCTTTGATGGTTCATGTTGGTGGCGACAATTATTCCGATGAACCCAAGCCACTTGGCGGCGGCGGAGCGCGTTTTGCCTGCGGTGTGATCGAGTAGTCCGGAGTGAAGACCTATCTATCCCCAGTTCTCGATGCGGATTTTGGAACCATCGGAGAAGCGCGATATATGAAACGCCGAAGGATCGACGATCGGCGTTTCTCCTGTGACCATATCGGCTACAAGTTTACCCGCTCCTGGGCCGATCCCGAAGCCATGTCCTGAAAAGCCTGTTGCCACGATCAATCCTTCAACGCCAGGAAGAGGTGAAATGACGGGAATGACATCGGGCATCGTATCGATGAGACCTGCCCATTCCTGTGCTATTGTGGCAGATGCGAAAGAAGGGATTGCCTGCTTCAGTTTCGCAAGCACTTGAGCATTGGCTGCCTTGTGCGGAGCAGGGTCGAGTGTACGGATTTTCTCGAAGACCGAGACCTGATCTGCAGGTCGGAGCTTCCACTGGAATGCTTCTTCGAAAAACCGTTCGCCAAACCGGAATCGCAATGAGCGCCATTCGGTCGAAAGCGACGGTATGAAATCGCGGAAAAACCGGAAACTATCGGGTACGATATCCGCGATGGATCCACCAAGGCTCGCTACCGTATAACCACCATCCAGCCGTTTGCGCAGGGCGAAGTCTGAAAATGCAATCGCAGGTTCCACACTGGCCTCGAGAGGTGTCGTACGGAAGACGGAAGAACGGACTTTCAGCTGCGGCAGGTGGGCATTGAATTCAGAAACAATAAGCTTGGACCATGCCCCTCCCGCGACAACCACCGCCTCACAGCGCAAGCGACCTTTTTCAGTCAGGACAGCGGTGGTTCGGCCATTGGTCGTTTCGATACCGCGTACAGCACAATTTTGTAAAATGACAGCGCCATCTTCTTGTGCTTTTGCTGCAAATGCGGGAACGGCCTTTTGCGGTTCCGCACGACCGTCGAGCGGCGTAATCATGCCACCGGCAAGGCGACGATTGATCCCCGGTGCAAGTGCTGCAACTTGTTTGGTGTTGAGAAGTTCCGTTTCGATACCATGCTCGCGGGCGATTTTGATCCACTCGGCATAAAGAGCCATTTGCTCTTCTTTTTCAGCCGTGTAAGCAATTCCAGTAACGTGGAAGCCGGTTTCGCGGCCCGTGCGTTTATTCATGCCTTCCCATAGTCGCATACTTTCGACGATGAGCGGCATTTCGCGGCTGTCACGACCCGTACGACGACACCAGCCCCAATTGCGGCTCGATTGTTCGCCAGCGATTTCGCCTTTTTCAAGGAGGGTAACAGGGACGCCTCGCTCGGCCAGAAAGAGAGCCGTGGAAACACCGATGACGCCGCCGCCGATGATGGCGATTTTGGTTTCCTGCGGCAAGCTTTCGGTTGTCGCCACCTTATCCGTGACCGGCCCCATTTCGGTATTCTCCTGCAATGCGATTGGGTGATTTGGCATGTGGAAGCATTGCGAACATGGCTCGCTTTTCATTCGCGATCAACAAGATAAGCCGTTCTAGAAATACTTAATCACGATATTCCTGAGATATTCTATCCTGTTTTGGTAGCTTTCTGGAGAATGTATCTCTATATCCGCATCAACTGTAATTTGGATACGCGATCTGGCTCATGGACGCACGCAACCCGTACGACGACAGACAGGTTTCCGGTCATTCCGGTCCGGCGCTAGCTTTGTCCGGTATCAGCCGTCAGTTTGGCCCGGTGCGTGCTCTCAATGATATCTCTCTGGACGTTCATGCGGGCGAGATTATCTGTCTGGTTGGTCATTCTGGCTGTGGCAAGACTTCTCTATTGCGCATTATTGCCGGCATTGATGCCCCAGACAGTGGAACGCTCACGATGGGAGGCAAGACGCTAGTCGGATCGGCGATATTTATTGAGCCGGAAAAGCGCAATGTTGGTGTCGTCTTCCAAGACTACGCCTTGTTTCCGCATTTGACGGTCAAAGAAAACATCCAGTTCGGCTTGCGGAGAATGCCTCGCGAAAAAGCGAATGTTCGGACAAGAGAGCTTCTAGAACTGGTGTCGCTCTCTCATATGGCGGATCGTTATCCGCATATGCTCTCAGGTGGTGAGCAGCAGCGTGTTGCTCTCGTTCGGGCTCTTGCGCCGAAGCCGCATCTTCTGCTGATGGACGAGCCGTTCTCAAATCTTGATCGAGGTTTGCGTGCCCGGGTTCGTCGTGAGACGGTAGCTTTGTTGAGGGAGCTCGGGACAACCGCGATTATCGTGACTCATGAGGCTGAAGAGGCACTGTCTACCGGGGACAGAGTTGTGCTGATGCGATCCGGCGAGATCGTTCAGAGCGGCAATGCGCGCGAACTCCATGATCGGCCAGCGAACCGTTATGCGGCAGATTTTTTCTGTGACTTCAATATGATACCGGGAAAAGTTGAAGGCGATAACTTGGTCACTCCCTTTGGGATTCTCGCCGCGGCTGAAAAGCTTGAACCAGATGTCGAGGCGTTCGTTTATCTGCGTCCGCGTGATTTTTCCATCCTGACTGACGGCGAGACTGGCGAAGATTCATTGCGAGGTCGCATTGAATCACGCACGTTTCTCGGTGAAATCGAAGAATTGGTCGTACTGGTGACAGACACAGCTTTTCGTTTGCGAGTACGCACAGAACTGCGGCTTCCCGCATCGACTACCAATATTGTTCTGTGCCCGCACTGGGATAAGGCGCTTATTTTCCCCAAATGACCGAAAATATATGTGTCAGAGTTGCATGGGTAATTGACCGTTAGCGAGCCTCACCGTATAACTTGATTACTTCGCTCATAATTCAAAATGAAATAGGTTCATCCGGAGGTAAAATGTCCAAATTTGCGCGTTCTGGTCTCGCTCTCGTTGCAATAACGCTGTTCGCAGGAGCCGCCCACGCAGATGAAGTGAACATTTACACGACACGTGAGCCGGGCCTCATTCAGCCCTTGCTCGACGCTTTTAAGTCGTCCACGGGTATTACCGTCAATACCGTGTTCTTGAAGGATGGTCTGGCAGAACGTGTGGCCTCCGAGGGGACGAATTCGCCAGCGGACATTCTTATGACAGTCGATGCCGGTAATCTGGTTGATCTCGTCGATAAAGGACTCACCCAGCCTGTCGATTCCAAGGTACTGAAAGAGGCTGTTCCAGAGCAGCTTCGCGATGCAAAGGATAACTGGTTCGCGCTCTCCATGCGGGCTCGCGTTGTTTATGCAGCCAAGGACCTTGAGCTCGACAAGATCAATTATGAAGATCTATCTGATCCGAAATGGAAGGGTAAGGTTTGTATCCGTGCAGGCCAGCATCCTTACAATACCGCGCTCTTCGCGGATTTCATCGCGCATTATGGTCCGGAAAAGACCGAAGAATGGTTGAAGGGGCTGAAAGATAATCTCGCACGCAAGGCTGCGGGCGGGGATCGGGATGGCGCCAAGGATATAGTCGGCGGTATCTGCGATATTGCAGTCGCAAATTCCTATTATGTCGGCCTGATGCGTTCGGGTAAGGGCGGTGATGAACAGAAGGCCTGGGGCGAAGGCATCAAGGTTCTGTTGCCTACCTTCAAGGATGGTGGAACCCAGGTCAACATCAGCGGTGCAGCTATTGCCAAGAATGCGCCGAACAAGGATGCTGCAGTCAAGCTGCTTGAATATCTGGTGTCTGATGAGGCCCAACAGATCTACGCCAAGGCCAATTTCGAATATCCGGTCAAGCCGGGTGCGCCCCTTGATCCAATCGTGGAATCGTTCGGGGAGCTGAAAATCGACAGCGTTCCGCTGTCCGAAATCGTCAGCCATCGCAAGCAAGCAAGCGAACTGGTCGACAAAGTCGGTTTTGATAACTAAAAGCCGAATGACCTAGGCAGACTAACGCCGGTGCAGTTCATGCGCCGGCGTTGCATTATAGAGAGCCCAATGGAAACTTTTCCAGTTATGCGGAAACGATTTTTGCAGCCCGCAAGGGCAGGGCGCAGTTGGCTGTGGTTCTCCATTGTTGTCGCAGTTCTGGTTTTGCTGCCGATCCTCGCCCTTACGTTGGAAGCTATACAAGGCTCAACCCGACTATGGGCACATCTGTTCGCGACCAATCTGCCATCTGCTTTTCTCGAAACGGTAGTTCTGCTCACCGGGGTCGGCATTATTGCTGCGATTCTTGGTACATCGACGGCGTGGCTGGTTACAGCCTATGACTTTCGCGGGCGGGCTGTGTTGGAATGGGCGCTTTTGCTGCCATTGGCTGTGCCAACCTATATTATTGCTTACGCCTATCTTGATATCCTGCATCCTATTGGTCCGGTCCAAGGCGCGGTTCGTTTCGTGCTGGGATATGATAGCCCGCGCCAGTTGCGGTTACCCGATATCCGTTCGATGGCTGGATGTATTCTTCTTCTGGGTTTCGTTCTCTATCCTTATGTTTATATTCCCACGCGGGCTATGTTTCTCACTCAGTCTGCCAGTCTCATTGAGGCGGCAAGAACACTGGGTGTAAGCCGCAAGGGTATCTTCTGGCGAGTCGCCTTACCGCTAGCCCGGCCCGCTGTGGCGGTCGGAGTTAGCTTGGCCTTGATGGAAACGCTGAATGATGTGGGCGCCGCAGAGTTTTTAGGTGTTCGTACATTGACCGTATCGATTTACACGACCTGGATAACGCGTTCTGATTTACCAGGTGCGGCCCAATTAGCGCTCGCTCTCTTGCTTCTGGTTGTTGCTCTGGTTTCGATCGAGCGTTGGGCCCGGCGCAAACAGCGCTTTGCTTCCAATATTCGTCACTCACGCGGCTTTGAGCCGTTGAAAGTTAAGCGAGGGCAGGCTGCCTGGTTGTTCTGTCTTTGCTCACTGCCCATCGTCATAGGATTCGTCATGCCTGCGATCTATCTGGTCGTGGAGGCCATAAAGCGCGTTCGCTTTGCCGGTGTATCCCCCCGATTGGTCGGCGAAGCTTTCAACACAGTCACTCTGGCTTCAATCGCAACAGTTCTGGTACTGATCTGCGGAATGCTTGTTGCATATGCGGCTCGGCTTTTCCCCATTGCGATTTCACGCTGGTCTTATCGCTTTTCGACGATGGGTTATGCTGCGCCTGGAACCGTAATCGCTATCGGCATTCTTGTCGTTGCGAGTGGCTTCGATAGCCTCATCAATCAGTTTACATCACATATATTCGGGTTCTCGGCAGGACTGGTGCTGATAGGAACAGGCGCAGCGGTGATCTATGCCTACGTCGTCCGATTTCTCGCCATTTCTGCGGGTGGTATCGATTCCGGTCTTGAGCGCATTCCCTTGTCACTGGATCAAGCATCGCGCACCTTGGGACGTGGTGTGACGCAGACATTTTGCGCAGTTCATTTACCGCTTTCCAAAACGGCTATTGTTGCGGCTGGGCTACTCGTATTCGTTGATTGCGTGAAAGAACTGCCAGCTACACTCTTGCTGCGTCCGCTCAACGTTGAAACCTTTGCGACGCATCTTTATGGCGAAGCCGCACGTGGGACTTATGAAGAAGCGGCCATTGCCGCGCTCGCCATTGTGGTAGTTGGAATTTTGCCGGTGATATTGCTTGCCCGTGTCGGGAAACGTTATGGAAAGCGTGCCTGATCATCAATTCGGCGCGATATTCGCACGGTGTCCCTCTTTAATGGGTAGAAAACACAGATTTGTATATTACGGAATTCAGATTTGCTTAAATAGTTATTGGTAGTTTTGTCCAGGGAAAAAGCACAGTCTGAGTGATGCCTCTTGTTGTATTTTTATAAGAAGTGCACTTCGGACTAAAGCGGGGCGGTATGTTTAAAGTCCTGGAATGCGTGGCAGTACAGCACGATCAGCCTTTTGTTGTCTTGGCTGCATCTATTTCATTTGCAAGTATGTTTGCCTTTTTCCTATTGCTAGCACGTGCGCGAGAATGCACAAAAAGCCGCCGCGACAATTGGCTGGCAACGAGTGCGTTTGCGGGTGGGTTGGGTGTGTGGGCGACCCATTTCGTAGCCATGCTCGCTTATCGCGGCACGGTGGCTATCGAGTTTGACTTCACAATCACTGTTCTTTCGGCGGTGATAGCTGTACTTGGCTTTTGGCTAAGTCTGCGATTTCTCAAGGGGCCGACTTTCAGCAATATTCTGATCGCTGCCGTTTCTGCGACGTTATCGATTGCGGCAATGCATTTTACCGGCATGAGTGCGATCAAAGCTGCAGCTAATGTGCGCTATGATCTTCCACCGGTCCTCGTCGGCAGCATTATATCGACTCTATTGCTCATAGCCGCTTTTTGGTTTGTGACAAATGCATCGGGTTGGATGCGTATTGTACTTCCGACTGTTGGAGGGATACTCGCGGTTTGTACGCTTCATTTTACAACTGTTGCGTCAACTGAGTTGGTTCCGAATCCCACTCTTCCAGCGGCCGATCCGCTTGGCATAGGTCGTCTCTGGTTGATTGGTGCCATAGCTGCAGTTGTTTGTGTCGTCGCACTAACGACGATTGTTGCCGTATTCGTAGACCGTTACATGACAGACCTTAAGGGATTTGCGAACGCTACGCTGGATGGTTTGGCGGTGATCCGAGAAGGTGGAATCGTTGAAATGAACGCTCGGTTTTCTGAACTTATGCGACGTAGTGAAAAGGCGCTCGCTGGCGTTGCGCCGGATACCCTGTTATTGGCGGCTGATGGACTTCCCGTCTGTGCCCCCCGTTCGGAAGCAATTGAGGCCGCGCCGCGATTCCCAAATGACGAGCGCATTTTTGAACTTGCAGTTCACACGATTGAGTATCAGGGGCGTCCTTGTGAGGTTCTGGCCGTTCGCGACCTCACCGAAAAACGCACGGCCCAGCGCCAAATCGAACATATGGCGCGGCATGACGCACTCACTGATTTACCTAACCGCATGTTTTTTGAGGAGCGTCTTTCGAATGCTGTAGCGCGCCGTAACCGTGAACCTTTCGCTGTACTGGCGCTCGATCTGGACCGCTTCAAGGCCGTGAACGATATTTTCGGTCATGCAGAAGGCGACCGTGTATTGAAAACGGTCTCCAACATTCTGAAGCGATCCATCAACGGCATAGACACAGCTGCACGTATCGGTGGTGACGAGTTTATCATTCTACAGGTGGGGGTGCCACAACCCAAAGGTGCGCGAAAACTATCTGAGAAGATTCTGGAGACCTTCCGATCAGAACTGAATACCGTGCTCGATCCGACTGCTGTCGGTGTCAGCATTGGTGTCGCTGTATATCCGAGTGACGGCAAGGACGTTGAAGCAATTCGGCATGCGGCAGATATTGCCCTTTATCGGGCTAAGACGGAAGGGCGGGGTACGGTTGCATTCTACTCACCGGAAATGGACCGTGAGATAAGCGAACGTCGCCAGATGGAGGCCGATTTGCGCCACGCGATGGTTCGCGGGCAGATCAGTATTGCCTATCAGCCATTGTTCGCGACGGCTGACGGAAGCTGCACAGGTTATGAAGCTTTGGTTCGCTGGAACCATCCAGAGCGTGGCCAGATACCGCCGGAAGTTTTTATCCCAATCGCTGAGGAAACGGGAACAATAATAGCTTTGGGCGAGTGGGTTCTGCGTGAGGCTTGTCGCACGGCTGCCGGATGGGACAAGCACCTGAACATAGCGGTAAATCTTTCGCCGGTGCAGTTTCGACTGGTTAATCTACCCGATACGGTCGGTTCGGCCCTCAAGGAAACTGGTCTGAATCCAGAAAGATTGGAACTGGAGGTCACGGAATCTGCGCTGATGAAGGATCGGTTGACGACACTTGAGCTGTTGCGTCGCATGAAAAAGCTGGGTGTTCGTATCGTTATGGACGATTTCGGCACCGGTTATTCCTCGCTCAGCAATCTTCAAAGTTTCCCGTTCGATAAGATTAAAATAGACCGCAGCTTTATCACCAGTATGGAAACTGATGTTAGTGCGCGGGCCATCGTACGAGCCATCGTCGGATTGGGGCGTAGTCTGGATCTGCCTGTGGTAGCCGAAGGTATAGAAACCTTCGATCAGCATCGCATGGTGACCGAAGAGGGCTGTGAACAGGTTCAGGGTTTTCTTTTCGGGCGTCCCGCCAACGCGCCAGCTGCCGTGGACCCATCATTGATGCTTCCCCGCAAGAAGGGCGAGGGGCAAGTAAAAGCCAGCTGATAAACTGCAGACATGTGAATAACTGTGCGACCTCGGTGTTGCTGAGGCCATTTTGCTGTGCCGAATTGTTACACCGCTGTCATATGATGCGATTGTGAATGAAATAGCCCAGTGGAACCTTCTGAGCAGGAAATGCAAATTTCTTTGTTCCTGGAATGGGTTACATGGGGTGAACCCGATCCTGCTCCGCGAATAGATTAATGTTTTCAACACGATATTTCGCGTTATCGCAATAATAAGTGAATTTATCCGAAGGAGCTTTCCGTGCTTCTAACACGTTGCGGCCACAAAGCGAAAGCTGAATAGGACGAACAGTAACAGTACTTTGGATCGTAGCGAAAATCTCGTAACAGAATTTCTCGATGCGCATCTTGGTGAAGTGGATGATGGAAACGATGCTTACTTCGCAACAATGGCTGCCAGTCGAGTTGCTCAATATCGGGTTGGCCGCTGCCCTTTTCTTCGCCTGCCTTGTACACTCACTGTGGAAGGCTGTCTTTGATGAGATCAACCCGGTATTCTGGCGGCGCACGGCGTCGTTGCTCTGGGCGGGTATCTTCATTGTTGCACTGAGTGGCGGGATTGAAAGCTTCAACTGGCCACAGGCTATTGGCTGGCTTCTCGTTCTGGGCGGTGTGGTTGCGACCGTCACACGTACTGGGATGAGCTATTATCGTCAATATTCCGCTCATACATCGCGCGTTGTCCATTCGGGTCGCACCCGGCTCTCGGGACGGTGATCGCCATGTTTGCAAAGACCGTAGAAATGCCTTTGCGGCTTCACCGCCCTCATAGTTTGCGCTCGTTTTTTATCCGCGCTTTTGCTGCTGCACGATCCCGTAAATATTCGTAGAGCGTGCACCTGATCGGCAGTAGCCAAGAATGGGTCCTTCGGCTTCATCCAACGCTGCTGCCATCGCATCCACATCTTCCTGCGTCAACTGCCCGCCAATGACCGGAATGTAATAGGTTGCAAGTCCAGCCTTCTCTGCCACACGTGCAATTTCGCTGAATTGAGGTTGCTCGGGGCCACCTTCGCCATCAGGCCGGTTGCAGATGATCGTGCGAAATCCCTCCGCAGCAATATCGCGCACATCGTCGGGTTCGATCTGGCCCGAAACCGAGTAATTGTCGTCTACTTGGCGAATATCCATCTTTTCCTCACTTGCCATCCAAATTGCGACGGCTTGTCCGGTGGCACCTTACATAAAAGTTGTTTTCATGCCACATGAAACTGTTGGGAGGATTGATGCGATGGCAGGTAAGCAAGTAAGATGACGATCCACAAGATAAGTCAGAGTGCTGCGCGCCTCGCGCATCGTGCGTCCAGCTTCCATGAGGGTATACGCATTGTACCGGAAGAAGTACCGGTGGCAGTGAGCTATAACGGCTCAACGCAAGCCGTGATGATGGCTACTCCTGACAATCTTGAGGACTTCGCGATAGGTTTCACTCTCACAGAGAATATCGTCGATCACGTTTCGGAGATAGAAGCGGTTGAGGTGGTAGCCTTCGAGAAAGGCATTGACGTTCAGATCAGACTGTCCGAACGCCCCGAGCAGAGACTTGCAGCGCGACGCAGATTTATGGCCGGTCCAGTCGGATGTGGTCTCTGCGGCATAGATTCCATCGAACACGCTCTGCGGCCGCTTGGGGCGCTCAGCGAGAACAGCCGAAAATTTGCCCCGCGCGATATCTCAATGGCTATCTCGTCGCTTGCGGAAGGACAACTGCTGAATGCGCAAACCCATGCGGTTCATGCTGCGGGTTTCTACGTTCCACGTGAGGGCCTCATAGCCGTGCGTGAGGACGTTGGACGTCACAATGCTTTGGATAAACTCGTCGGTGCCGTCTCGCGTATCGGTTCCTCGCCGGAAAGCGGGATCATTGCGATCACCAGCCGTGTATCGGTCGAAATGGTGCAGAAGGCAGTCATGTTTGGAGCGCCGGTTCTGGCGGCGATTTCTGCTCCGACGGCACTTGCCATTCGGACAGCTCTGGAATCGAATCTGACACTTGTTGCGTTGGTGCGAGGCGGTGAGTTCGACGTTTATGCTCACCGAGAACGCGTCGTCGGAGAATGACCGGCCTCTACAATAAGGCCGGTCTGAACATCTTTATGCGAGGGCCGCTATACGGCTACGTTCACTAATGAGTTGTAACGCCGCATTGGCTGCTTCCACGCCCTTCACCTTGAAGTGGGCATGGAAGAAGTCATGGTGCTCCTTGCTTTCATGGAAATGATGCGGCGTCAGGACGACGCTGAGAACCGGAACTTCAGTCTCAAGGCCGACTTGCATCATGCCGTCGATAACGGCAGTTGCCACGAAATCATGCCGATAAATGCCACCGTCTACGACCAACGCCGCGCCGATGATGGCCGCATACTGGCCGGTCTTGGCGAGGGTTTTGGCATGGAGAGGGATTTCATAGGCACCAGGAACGTCGAAGATTTCCACTTCCACGCTAGTGCCAGCTTTCGCTGATAGTTCCGCGACAAAGCTCTTGCGGGCTTCGTCGACAATATCAGCATGCCAGCGGGCTTGAATGAATGCAATCTTGAATGAAGTTTTGTTCGGATAGCTCTGGTTCATAGGTTCCTCGCGAAACTAGAATCAGGGCGCACAAAAGAACGCATAGATAATGCCCAAGGGCATGATCCTGACGCTCAATCGCTCTCTTCCATCCGGACTTTAACCGTCGGCCCCGGCATCTCACCGGATCTGCTGACCCTGAACTGAAGCCGAATCGGCCTCTGTACAGGCGCTCGCGGGCTCGAAACGTTCGTTTCATACCGCCGGTGGGGAGTTTCACCCCGCCCCGAGAACAAGCCCGCACACCATTGTGCAAGCGCCGCGAAACTATGCTCTCGTAACACGCTTGTCCAGTGAATTGAGGAGGATTTCTGTCTCCGATTTTTCAGGTTGAAGAGGGCATATTGAGGGTGCAATGCAACAGGAAGTGCGATGCAGAGCACTTCGTTGAGGCTAAGTGGTTAATTTATAAGATCTTTTCCGATGGAAATTCGCTCTTTGATTCTAATCGATTAAATTTCACCGATTTTATCAATCAAGGGATATTGACACCCTGGCGGGTTATGAGCCTATCCTATGGTCACATCTTGTCTTGCGGATATTTCGCATCCATGAAAGACAACGTTGTCAATTGTGCTGAAGCGGCGTATGAGTGGGATGGAGGATTTCAGGAAAACGTCGTGAAGGATGGCCGAGCACAGGTGAAAGCAGATGCTTTCGCATCGTATTGCGGCAGTAAATAGCGGGGTCAGCTGTTTGGAGCAGCCGGTTCTGGGTCCGTGCCGAGGAGGTGCGGATGGGAATAACGAGACGGATTACCATGGAGAAGCAATGGCTTGTCCGGATATCCGATAGTTATGGTTTCGTTTGTTTCTACGGGAGGTAGACATGCATAAACTTTTGAAGCTCGCTGCGATGGGTACGGCCGCCTGTGCTTTGCTCGCCGGAATGGCCCCTGTTGCCAACGCGCAGGACAAGCAGAATGTTGAAGTTCTGCACTGGTGGACCGCTGGCGGTGAAGCTGCGGCTCTCGACGTTCTCAAGAAAGATCTTGAAAAGAAGGGTATCAGCTGGACCGATATGCCGGTTGCCGGTGGTGGCGGTACGGAAGCTATGACAGTGCTGCGTGCGCGCGTCACAGCGGGCAATGCGCCGACGGCGGTGCAGATGCTTGGCTTCGACATTCGCGACTGGGCGGAGCAGGGTGCCCTTGGCAACCTCGATGAGGTTGCTAACAAGGAAGGTTGGGAAAAGGTCATCCCGGCTCCTTTGCAGGAATTCGCCAAATATGATGGCCACTGGATCGCTGCTCCGGTCAATGTTCACTCCACCAATTGGATGTGGATCAACAAGGCGGCACTCGACAAGGCTGGCGGCAAGGAACCTGCCAACTGGGATGAACTGATCGCTTTGCTCGATAAATTCAAGGAGCAGGGCATCACGCCGATCGCTCATGGTGGACAGCCTTGGCAGGACGCGACCATTTTTGATGCGGTCGTCCTGTCTTATGGCACCGACTTTTATAAGAAAGCTTTCATCGATCTCGACCCTGCAACTCTCGGCAGCGATACGATGAAGCAGGCTTTCGACCGTATGACGAAGTTGCGGTCCTACGTTGATGACAATTTCTCCGGTCGCGACTGGAACCTCGCTTCCGCTATGGTCATTGAAGGCAAAGCTGGTCTTCAGTTCATGGGCGATTGGGCAAAGGGCGAATTCATCAAGGCTGGCAAGAAGCCGGGCGAGGATTTTGTCTGCATGCGCTATCCGGGTACGCAGGGCGCTATCACCTTCAATTCCGATATGTTCGCTATGTTCAAGGTCTCGGAAGATAAGGTTCCGGCGCAGCTTGAAATGGCCTCGGCGATTGAAAGCCCGACATTCCAGTCGGCCTTCAATGTGGTGAAGGGATCTGCTCCGGCGCGCACCGACGTACCGGACACTGACTTCGATGCTTGCGGCAAGAAGGCTATCGCCGACGAAAAGGAAGCGAGTGAAAAGGGCACGATGCTGGGCTCCATGGCCCATGGCTATGCTAATCCGGCTGCAGTCAAGAACGCGATCTATGACGTTGTAACACGCCAGTTTAACGGTCAGCTTTCTTCGGAAGATGCCGTCAAGGAACTCGTGTCGGCTGTCGAAGCTGCCAAGTAACAGCATATGGGCGTCTGGGATATTCTTCCCGGACGCTTTTCATTCCAGGCGTTCTGAATATGGGCGCGCATTTTAAAGTGCTGGCAGCAACGGCCAGAAATCAAAACAACAATTGCATGATTTAGGTCTGCATGTTTCCATCGGAAATTGCAGCAGGCCGAGCTTATTAAGTGCATTCGGTTGCGTGTCATAGAATAGCACCGGATTGCCAATCAAACCGATGTCCGGATCCTTCGCCAGATAATTGGCCTGGTTTCCGGCGGCGTGAACAGGGTGACGCAAATATGCAGCGTAACAGCCGATTACAGGAACTGGTGCCAAAGCTGGTTCTGGGACCGAGCTTTCTGATAGTGCTCGTGTTTGTCTATGGTTTCATCATCTATACAGGTGTTCTTTCGCTAACCAATAGTCGAATGTTACCATCCTATGGTTTCGTCGGTCTCACGAACTACACCAAACTTTGGGCTTTGCCGCACTGGTGGCGCGCGATCACCAATCTGGCAATCTTTGCATCGCTCTACATCATCATCTGTTCGGTTATCGGACTATTTCTCGCAATCCTCCTCGACCAGAAGATTCGTGGTGAAGGCATTCTGCGCCCGATCTATCTCTATCCGATGGCGCTGTCTTTCATCGTCACTGGTACGGCATGGAAGTGGTTTCTCGATCCGGGCATTGGTCTGGAAAATACAATGCATTTATGGGGTTGGGAGAGTTTCTCCTTCAACTGGATCAAGAGCAATACCATGGCAATTTACTGTCTGGTGATTGCTGCCGTATGGCAATCTTCCGGATTTGTGATGGCGATGTTCCTCGCAGGATTGCGCGGCGTGGATAATGAAATCATCAAGGCTGCCCAGATAGATGGAGCATCCACGGGGACCATTTATCGCCGCATCATTATTCCGTTGATGCGTCCGGTTTTCCTGTCCGCTTTCGTGGTTCTCGCTCATCTGGCGATCAAGGCATATGATCTCGTTATCGCGCTGACCGGCGGTGGGCCGGGCCAGGCCACGGAGTTGCCTGCGACGTTTATGTATTCTTACACCTTCACACGCAACCAGATGGGCATCGGTGCATCATCTGCAATCATCATGCTTGCAATGATCTTCTCGATCATTATCCCTTATCTTTACTCTGAAATTCGCGGAGGGTCGCGATCATGAGCGCCCAGTCGCAAGACAATGCCATCAACAGTGGAAAGCTAACGCGTGCGCTGATCTATACTGCGCTACTGCTCTTCGCTTTCTACTATCTGTTGCCGCTCTATGTAATGCTGGTTAACTCCTTCAAACCCCTTGAAGAAATCCGCCAGGGCGGGATGTTGAACCTGCCGCAGCAGTGGACCATTGATCCGTGGCTATCTGCCTGGTCGACAGCTCAGATTGGGGTTCAGCCCACCGGGCTGAAGCCGTTCTTCATCAACTCGATCCTGATGGTCGTTCCAGCCGTTGCAATCTCAACCATTGTCGGCGCGTTGAACGGTTACGTCCTGACCAAATGGCAATTTCGTGGATCGAACATCTTTTTCGGCCTGCTGCTTCTGTCGTGCTTTATTCCGTTCCAGATCGTGCTCATTCCGATGGCGCGTGTTCTTGGTTTTCTGGGGATCGCTGGCACGATCTGGGGACTGATCCTCGTGCATGTGGTTTATGGCATCGGATTTACGACGCTCTATTTCCGCAATTATTATGAAGCCTTCCCAACAGAACTGGTTCGGGCTGCCCAAATAGACGGAGCAAGCTTCTTCCAGATATTCTGGCGTATTTTGCTGCCATCCTCAGGACCGATCATCGTAGTGTCCGTGATCTGGCAGTTCACCAATATCTGGAACGACTTCCTGTTCGGGGCTTCCTTCTCTGGTGCGAATTCCACGCCGATGACGGTTGCGCTCAACAATCTGGTTTCCTCTTCCACCGGCGTCAAAGAATACAATGTCCACTTCGCAGGAGCCATCTTGGCGGCTCTGCCGACGCTGATCGTTTATATCGTTTCTGGCCGCTATTTCGTACGTGGTCTGATGTCCGGTGCCGTTAAGGGATAAGTTGCAAATGTCTTTTCTGAAAATTTCCGACCTCTACAAGTCCTACGGCAATGTTTCGGTTTTGAAGGATATCAATATCGAGATCGACGAGGGCGGTTTCCTCGTCCTCGTCGGCCCATCTGGTTGTGGTAAATCAACATTGCTGAACACTATCGCCGGGCTCGAACCAATCACGTCTGGTGACATTGCTATCAATGGCAAGACGGTTTCCGGCTTGCACCCGTCGCAGCGCGATATTGCGATGGTCTTTCAGTCCTATGCGCTTTATCCGAACATGACAGTTGCCGGGAATATCGCTTTTGGTATGGAAATTCGTAAGGTTCCGAAGGCTGAACGCGACAAGGCTATTCAGGAAGTTGCCGATATTCTGCAGATCGGTCATCTGCTGGACCGCAAGCCGAGCCAGCTTTCAGGTGGTCAACGTCAGCGTGTAGCCATGGGACGCGCTCTGGTGCGCAATCCTCAAGTCTTCCTGTTCGATGAACCGCTTTCCAATCTCGATGCCAAGCTGCGTGTCGACATGCGCACTGAGATTAAACGGCTACACAGCCGGATGAAGACCACGATCGTCTATGTAACCCATGATCAGATCGAGGCAATGACCTTGGCAACCAAGATTGCAGTTCTGAAGGATGGAATCTTGCAGCAATTCGGAACTCCAGCCGAGATTTACAACAATCCGGCTAACATGTTCGTTGCTGATTTCATGGGATCACCAGCGATGAATCTGGTGACTGCGCGGGTCGAAAAAAACGGATCGGGTTATGCGATTCATCTTGGACGCGGTGAGGACGAGCCGCTGAAGCTGCCATTGAAGGCGGCGCCTCAAGGATTAGGCGCGTACGAAGGCAAGGATATTGTCTTCGGTATTCGTCCTGAAGCACTCACCGATCTAGATGGAGCTGATCGCAATGCAGACGCTGTCGTGGAAGGGGATTGTCTGATCGATGTTGTTGAGCCAGCGGGATCGGATACATTTGCCGTCACGCGTCTGGGTGGCAAGCATGTCGTGGCGCGGCTGCGTGCGGATGCCCGCATTACTGCAGGACAGTCAGCCCAGCTTGCATTCAACCTGGATAAGTCGGTTTTCTTTGATCCGAGCAGTCAGGAAAGAGTTCTCTAATCATAAGGTACATAGTGCAGCCTCTGCCAAGAGAGCGGAAGCTGCGTGAAACGAAAAGAGCGCTTCCATTTTATTGAAAGCGCTCTTCTTCATGTCTGCCTGGAGGGCAAAAAACTTTGTTTAGGGGCACACTTTAACGCAAGAAATCTAGCCCGAGAAGGCCAACCGCAAGCGCTGTGTTGAGTGAAATGATCATCATCCCATAGATGATGGCGGTTCTTGTAATATCGTTCATTTCCTACCTCCTTGAACCGGAGCGGCCCCCCACCCGGTTCGAAGCCTCGTGAAACTGTAACGAAATGTAACAAGCTGTTACGGGAAGCGCAACCCCGTTTTACGCAAATGTGAACGACTGAAATCTGGCGTGAGATACTGGGCAGATTCTACATCGAGAAGGATATTTGGCTCAAAATGGTGATAAATTACTGATTTTATCGCACATTCACCGCAATGTGACGCCGTTCCGACTAGCAATGTTTAGCTCAGCGCGACATAGGATAGTCGGTTCTTTCATATCCGTTGTTTCGGAACATTACCGTGAATCGCATCATTCCCCTTGTGTTGGCTATAGCTCTGTTCATGGAACAGATGGATTCGAACGTGATCTCGACGTCGCTTCCCGCTATCGCTGCTGACATCGGCACAAGCCCTATAGCACTCAAGCTGGCGTTGACGGCCTACCTTGTTGCGCTCGCGGTTTTCATACCGGTAAGCGGTTGGATGGCGGATCGCTTCGGTGCCAAAAATGTCTTCCGGGCGGCGATCGCGGTATTCGTGGTTGGCTCTGTTGCCTGCGCAGCATCGAACTCATTGGCCGCTTTTGTTGTTGCACGGTTTTTGCAGGGCATGGGCGGTGCGATGATGACGCCAGTTGGTCGTCTTGTGCTTATTCGTTCGACCCCGCGCAGTGAACTCGTGTCAGCTATGGCTTGGCTGACGATCCCCGCGATGGTCGGCCCTCTGGTCGGCCCACCGGTTGGCGGCTTCATCACCACCTTTTTGACTTGGCACTGGATTTTCCTGATTAACGTGCCGATTGGCTTCGTCGGCATCTGGTTCGCGACACGGTTTCTGCCCGACACAGACGAGCGTATCGTAAAGCGCCTTGATTGGACGGGCTTCTTTCTTTCAGGGATCGCAATGTCGGGCGTTGTGTTCGGACTGTCGGTCGTCAGCCTGCCAGCTTTGCCACCTGCGGTTGGCTTTACAACTCTTGCAATCGGCATTGTCTGTACTGTTCTCTATCTTCACCATGCGAAGAGAGTTGATGATCCTCTGCTGAATCTTAAGCTTTTCGATAATCAGGTATTTCGTTCTGCCGTTATCGGCGGAAGTATCTTCCGGTTTGGGATTGGCGCGATCCCATTTCTGCTGCCTTTGATGTTCCAGCTTGGTTTCGGCCTGACGCCGTTTCAGTCCGGTATGATGACTTTCGTTTCGGCGATTGGCGCTATCAGCATGAAATTCGGAGCAAAGCGTATTTTTGTCCGTGTCGGCTTCCGGCGCGCTCTGATGGCAGGGTCTCTGATTTCAGCCTGTTTCATTGCCATTAATGGTTTGTTCACACCGACAACACCCTACTGGATCATCATCGGTTTTCTGCTGGTAGGAGGCTTTGCACGTTCATTGTTCTTCACTGGTGTCAACGCGCTGGCTTTCGCCGAAATACCGGATGAAAAGACAAGTCAGGCGACGCCTATCACCGCCGTTGCCCAACAGGTTTCCATTGCTATTGGTGTGGCACTGGCAGGTGGTATTCTAGAAATCAGTACGTCGCTGCGCGGGGCTCCTCTAGAATTGGTGGACTTCCACATCGGATTCTTTGTGGTTGCTGCCGTTTCAGCCCTGGCGTTCCTTTGGTTCGCTCGGCTCGCACCGGATGCTGGCAAGGAACTTGCCGCACCGACTGTCGTTAAACATCACAGCAAAGAACGCGCAACCGTAGAAGCTGCGAGCACCTCCGCCGGAAAATAAGCCTTAGCCCTTGAAGTCGCGGGCAAGCAGATAAAGCTCGACGGATTCGGCGCGGGATGCCGGCGGCTTTACATGATGCACGGAGCGAAATTTCTGCTTGAGTAGTGCCAGGAGTTCGTTTTCCGTGCCACCCTGGAATGTCTTGGTGAGAAAATGCCCGCCCGGCTTCAGAACCGAAATGGCAAAATCAGCAGCGACTTCGCAGAGATGCACTGTACGCAGGTGGTCAGTACGGCGGTGCCCGGTGGTTGGTGCAGCCATATCTGAAATGACGAGATCTGGCTTGTCGCCGAGCGCGTCCATCAGCTTTTGCGGGGCCTCATCATCAAGGAAATCCATTTCCAGCAGCACAACTCCGGGCAGGGGATCGACATGTAGATAGTCGATGCCCACGACATGCGGGTTCTCGTCGGTTGAACCTACGATCTTGGCGGCGATCTGCGACCAGCCACCCGGCGCAGCGCCGAGATCGATGATTTTCTGACCCTTCTTGAGCAGATCATAACGATCATTGATTTCAATGAGCTTATAGGCTGCTCGCGAACGATACCCATCCTGCTTGGATTTATGAACATAGGGGTCGTTCAAGTGACGCTGAAGCCAGCGGCGCGATGATTCCTTGATCGTGCCGGCCTTCTTCTTCACGCGCACCTGCAGATTGCTGGAACCCGCACCACCGCGACCGCCAGTTTTTACTCCGCCTTTGTTTCCGCTTGCCTTGCTCATTATCAGTGCCTGTTTCTAGCGCCTGTCGCGCGATTGTGTCGCCATGCGCCATCGCGCGACATCAGTTCGGTCAAAATGCCTTCACGCAGACCACGATCGGCAACAAGTAGTTTCTCACTGGGCCATATTTTGCGTATCGCATCAAGAATAGCACAGCCTGCCAATACCAGATCGGCGCGGTCTGCGCCAATGCATGGGTTCGCTACACGGGCGTCAAAATCCCACGATAGAAGACGGTTGGTCATCTGCGTCACGTCGTCGGCACCCATCCACATACCATCAACCCGACGACGATCGTAACGATCGAGACCAAGGTGAATTCCCGCCAGTGTGGTCACCGTTCCCGATGTGCCCAGCAAGTGGAAACGCGGACTTGCCGCAAGATTTCCAAGACACTGACGCTCAGCAAATTGCGCAAGCAGATCGGTTACATGGGAAACCATGGAATCGAAGCTTTCCTGCGTGACGTTACGTCCGCCGAACCGTTCCGCCAGTGTCACAACACCGACCGGGAGAGATGTCCAGGCCATTATATGTTCTGCCAGGCGTGGAGAACGGCGACGGGAAACATCAATCAGCGCGATTTCAGAAGAGCCGCCGCCAATATCGAACAGCACGACGGCATCCGTCTCGCGGGTAACCAGCGTGCCGCAGCCTGAGACAGCAAGCCGGGCTTCCGTCTGCCGGTCTACGATCTCCAGTTCAAGTCCAGTTTCAGCCAGAACCCGTTCCAAAAACGCTTCGCCATTCGAGGCTGAGCGGCAGGCTTCGGTGGCTATCAGCCGCGAACGCCGGATTTTTTTGCCTGCAAGTTTGTCACGGCAAATCTTCAGCGCTTCGACGGCACGATCCATCGCATTGTCGCTAAGTCGGCCGGTAGCACTCAAGCCCTCTCCCAATCGTACGATACGTGAAAACGCATCCACAACGCGGAATTGGCCGGGTCTCGTCGGCGACGCAACCAGCAGGCGGCAATTATTTGTGCCAAGATCCAAGGCAGCATAAAGCGGAGCATCGCCCTTTTCGGGGTGCGCGCCGTTAACGGCCCTCAATGTTTGGCCATTGCTATCCTTACGCTTGTTTTGAGCCGAAGCATGCGGGTTATCCCCACGTGCACCGTTGTGCTGAGCCTTTGCTGTTATCTCGACTACCGGAGGCGTCTGTCCACCTTGCTGCCGTGCCTGCTTCTTCTTGCGAGCACGACGACGGCGATTCGAGATTTTACCGGGAGATCGCTGTTGGTTGTTTTCTGCCTCAGTTGCTGTGGGCTTTTGTGCAGAAGATTCGACGACAGGTACGGACTTGCCACGCCGACGCCGACGCGCCCGTTTACGCTGGCTCTGCGAGTTCGTGCCTTCGGTCTCGTCCTGTGATTTTGAGCGTCCTGAATCGGATGCACTACGGGCATTACCGATATCTATAACGGCTTTTTTGCGCGGTCTGCGCTTGCCGTTATCGGACGGATTCCGGGCTTGCGAGTTGCCCGATTGTCCGCCGGACGCCCCTTGGTGCACCATTTCGGCGGTGCGCTCGTCGGGGTTCTTCAAGGTTCTTGTCCTTATGGCGCCGCGCGAACCTGTCAGGACGCAAGCAAGGCGCTTCAATTTCTACGTTGTGCATAATGTAACAGTGGTTTTCTGTTTTACCAAG
>WPCJ01121877.1_pt1 | contig 23887 bp, 24 predicted proteins | sample 5399831 | NCBI WGS metagenome assembly WPCJ01 (sample SAMN12869470, study PRJNA574797) | sludge metagenome | isolation source: wastewater treatment of pH10 | place: China:Beijing | collected 2019-05-20 | reverse complement strand
GCTGGGCGGGGAGGAATTCGCGCTGCTGCTGCCGCTCGCCGACGCGGCCACGGCGCGGCTGCTGGCGGATGCGGTGCGCCGCGCCTTCTCGGGAGACGACATAGCCGGCCTGCCACGCGGCGTGCGCATGACGAGCAGTTTCGGGATCGCCGTGCGCATGGACGGCGAAAGCCTGCAGGAGCTGATGCGGCGCGGCGACGAGGCGCTCTATCGTGCAAAGCACGATGGCCGCGACTGCGTGCGCCTCTTCAGCGACAGGCCGCCGGAGGGGCTGACCATGGCCGCTTCCATCGGGGCGCGGTGAATGACCCTGCCCTTTGCAGACCGCTTGCGCCATGTCGCGCCTGTGAATACGCGCGAATGGCGTCGATGACCGGCGCCTGGTTCGTCCTCACGATCAATCTGTTCGTCGCGGCGCTTTTCGCCGCGTCGTTCATGGCGATCGCAACCTATGATCCGCGCCGCAGGTCAGCCCGCTGGTTCGCCCTCGCCTATTCGACGGGGATCGTCTATCTCCTGCTCGAATTCGCGATCTCCTCGTTCGGCTCCACCACGCTGCTCGCCGTCGTCGCTTACTGCGCCTTCCTGGCGGCGCTCGTCATCATCAACATCGGGATCGCCCACAAATACGATGTCCGCGTGCCGTGGGCGATCATGGCGGTCGTGTCGATCGCGGCCATCGCCGGCTGCTACGTCTCGGAGTCGATGCCGCGCGATTCCTTCATGAGGATGGTGATCTACCAGTCACCTTACTTCATCGTGCAGGCGATCGCGGTCGGCATCGTCGCGCAGGCAAGGAAACGCAGCGCCATGGACTACCTGCTGATGGCGCTGCTCGCCGGCAGCTCGCTGCAGTTCCTCAGCAAGCCGTTCCTGTTCCAGCCATTCGGCGGAACCGGCGCGTCCGCAGGCGAATACCTCGGCACCGAATACGCGCTGGTCTCGCAGTCCATGGGGACTGTTTTCGGAGTGGCTATCGCGCTGATGCTGCTCATCCTCCTGATGAGGGACGTGCTGGCGGAAGCCTATGCCCGCTCGGAAACCGACGTGCTGTCGGGCCTGCTCAACAGGGGCGGCTTCGAAGCCCATTCCACGCAGACGATGCGCGACGCCGGGGGCCGCGGCGTGCCCGTCTCGCTGGTTATTTCCGACCTCGACCACTTCAAGGCAATCAACGACACGTTCGGCCACGCCACCGGCGACAATGTGATCGTGGCCTTCGCGCGCTTCCTGCGCTCGGCGATGGCGGAACATCACGTCGCCGGCCGGATCGGCGGGGAAGAATTCGCCGTCCTGCTTCCGGGCACGAACCTAGTGGCGGCACGGCTTTTCGCCGAGGGCACGCGCAATGCCTTCTCCTCCATCCCCATCGACGGCGTTCCCCTGACGAAGCGCGTGACCGCGAGCTTCGGCGTCGCCGAGATGGCGCGGGGCGAGACGATCGCCGACCTCATGGCGCGGGCCGACAAGGCGCTCTACATCGCCAAGAACAGCGGGCGCGACTGCGTGAAGATCGCGCAGCGACCCGGATCGCACGGGGGCGGGCAAGGGGCCGCGATCAGCCTCGTTTGACGGGTTGCTGTCGATCCGACATCCGCGACGTCGTGACGAAGCGGTACTTCTCCAGTTCGTGCGGCGAGAAGTAATACAGCTGCTGCGGCGGCGTATCGAGCGCGTGAAGCCAGATCGCGGGATCGATGCCCATCTCGATCAGATGGCGCGAGACCCGCGCCGTGGTGAGCTGGACATCGGCCATGACTGCTGCGGGCGCGGCGCCGGATCGTGCCGTCGCATAGAACTGGTGCACTCCGATCACCGCCGCCGGCCCGGCCATGCGAACCTGTCCACCGGCCACGGCAAGCGGGCAGGACGAGGCGCAGACCGCGCCGTCCGCAACCTCGGTCGCCAGTCTGCGCTCGCGGATCAGCCTGCCCATCGCGATGGCGTCGTCCAGCGCGCCGCCAGGGGAATCGAACGACACGGTCCTGATCGACAAGCCGCGCGCGTCGAGCTCGTCCGCAAGGCGGGCCGCAGCCCCGGGCTCGATGACGCCCTCCGCCACCAGCCGGCCTTCGCCGCGCATGGTGAACGTCATCGGCCGCAAAGCGATTCCCCGTTCGGCGCTTGCAGGCCCGCGCACCGGTTCTCCGGTGGAAACAGCCTGTGTCGGAACACGCTCGCTCGAAATCAGCTCGGGCACGATCATATGGACCGGGATGGAGACGAAGGCCTGCGGGCCCGGCACGCGGTCCTCGCGCGCGGCCTCGGCAAGGTCGAGCCCCAGCACGGCGGTACAGCCGATGAGCAGGCCCGCGAAGGCCCAGCGCAGCGTCGCGTCCTCGTCGAAACGCGACAGATAGCGCGCGATCGGGCCACGCCTCGGCTCACCGCCGTGCAGGGCGGGGCGCCGGGCGGCATGCGCGAAGCTCATGGACCGTTCCATCTGCGGATCGGCTCTAGCGGCACCAGCGCCCGGGCAGGTCGGGAAGCTCGCCATCCTCGAGGCCGTACATGTAGCTGCGGCCTTTCAGCAGGATCGCCGGCCTCCAGCATTCCCGAAGCACGACGGCGCCGTCGTCATCGTCGAAATAGACCACCTCGTCATTGACCCCGCGCGGACGCTCGTAATCGGCAAGCTCCTGCGCCAGATGGCCCTGCCCGACGACGATCCGCTTGTAGCCGCTGCGGCTGTGCACAACGAGATTGCCAAAACTGTCGGCGTAGATCCGATCGCTGCGGGAACTGCCCGCAAGCGCGTCCGAGCCGGCCGCAAGGCCACCCATCGCGGCCAGCATGAGAGCCGCCAAAGCGGGCGCGAGGCTGCGGGCCGCTGACCGCACGGATATTCTACCTGATTTCGATCGCATGACTGGCAATCCTTCTCACCGTCAAGGGGCGCCGCTCACAGACAAATTAACGTTTTCTTAAGATTTGTTAAGGGCCAAAGGCGAAAGCGCAGCCCGTGCGACAAGAAAAACGGGCGGTTCCCGAAATGGGACAGGTAGCCAGGCCTCGGCCGGCAGGTGTCGCTTCGAGTCGATTTCCGGCGCGGCGTTGCTGGCCTTAGCGAAGGCTAACTGCTTCAATCGATTGAAGTTTGCGCCGCAAACTGACAGGGCGCAGATGATCGCCAATTATATGGGCCAGACGGCTTTCGCACTTTGACGCGGTGCGAAAAGAGCATTAGGAAGCGGCAGCAAACACCGCGAATTGCGCCTCGGCGAGTCTTTTCCGCCCAGCGCGCGCCGGCGCCTAACTGGGGGAGCCATGAGCAAGGCCACAGCAACCCGAGCAAGACCGCTTTCACCGCATCTCAGCATCTACCGCCTGCCGATGACGGGCGTGATGTCGATCATGCATCGCATCACCGGCGGAGCGCTTTATTTCGGGACGCTGCTCGTCGTCGCTTGGCTGGGGGCGGCGGCGATCTCGCAGGAGTGCTTCGATGCGGTCAATGCCCTCTACGGCTCGTGGTTCGGCAGGCTCGTTCTGTTCGGCTACACATGGGCGTTGATGCATCACATGCTGGGCGGCATCCGCCACCTCGTCTGGGACACCGCCGCCTATATGGAAAAGCACACCGCCACGAAGATCGCCTGGGCGACGCTCACTGGCTCGGTCGTGCTCACGCTGGCAATCTGGATCGCCGGCTATCTGATAAGGGGGGCCTGACATGGCGGACATGCGCACTCCTCTCGGCAGGGTCCGAGGACGCGGATCGGCCCACGAAGGCACCGAGCATTTCTGGCGCCAGCGGCTGACGGCCGTAGCCAACATCCCGCTCATCCTTTTCTTCGTAGGTTTCCTGATTTCGATCAACGGCGCGGATCACGCGACGGTGAAGGCGGCATTCGTCAATCCCTTCGTCTCGCTGACCTTCGCGCTCCTGATCTTCTCGGCGCTCTACCACATGCGCCTAGGCATGCAGGTCATCATCGAGGACTACATTCATGGCGAAGGCCTCAAGGTGGCTTTGATCATGTTGAACACCTTCTTCGCCATCGTGCTCGGCGGGCTGTCGGCCTACGCGCTCATCAAACTTGCTTTCGGGGGCTGACGTGGCTGACGAGAAAAAAGCCGGCACGGCCTATACCTATGTCGACCACAAGTTCGACGTCGTCGTGGTGGGTGCCGGCGGCGCCGGCCTGCGCGCCACGCTCGGCATGGCCGAGCAGGGATTGAAGACGGCCTGCATCACCAAGGTCTTCCCGACCCGTTCCCACACGGTCGCGGCACAGGGGGGCATCGCCGCATCCTTGCAGAACATGGGCCCCGACAGCTGGCAGTGGCACATGTTCGACACCGTCAAGGGATCGGACTGGCTGGGCGACGTGGACGCCATGGAATACATGGTGCGCGAGGCCCCCGCCGCCGTCTACGAGCTGGAGCACTACGGCGTTCCCTTCTCCCGGACGGAAGAAGGCAAGATCTATCAGCGGCCCTTCGGCGGCCACATGATGAACTATGGCGAAGGCCCGCCCGTGCAGCGCACCTGCGCGGCGGCCGACCGCACGGGCCATGCCATCCTGCACACGCTCTACGGTCAGTCGCTGAAGCACAACGCGCAGTTCTTCATCGAGTATTTCGCGCTCGACCTCATCATGGAGCCGGACGGACGCTGCACCGGCGTCGTCGCATGGAACCTGGATGACGGCACGATCCACCGTTTCTCGGCCAAGATGGTGGTGCTGGCGACAGGCGGCTATGGCCGCGCCTATTTCTCGGCCACCTCCGCGCACACCTGCACCGGCGACGGCGGCGGCATGGCCGTGCGCGCGGGCTTGGCGCTGCAGGACATGGAGTTCGTGCAGTTCCACCCGACAGGCATCTACGGCTCGGGCTGCCTCATCACCGAGGGCGCGCGCGGCGAGGGCGGTTATCTCGTCAACTCGGAAGGCGAGCGCTTCATGGAGCGCTATGCCCCTTCGGCGAAGGACCTCGCCAGCCGCGACGTGGTCTCGCGCTGCATGACGCTGGAAATCCGCGAGGGTCGCGGCGTCGGAAAGAACAAGGACCACATCTTCCTGCACCTCGACCATCTCGATCCGGCAGTGCTGCACGAGCGCCTGCCCGGCATCTCCGAATCGGCAAAGATCTTCGCCGGCGTCGACCTGACGCGCGAGCCGATCCCGGTGCTGCCGACCGTCCACTACAATATGGGCGGCATACCGACCAACTATTGGGGCGAGGTGCTGAACCCGACCGCCGACGACCCGGACCGCGTATCGCCCGGCCTGATGGCCGTGGGCGAGGCGGGCTGCGCCTCCGTCCACGGGGCGAACCGGCTGGGCTCCAACTCGCTGATCGACCTCGTGGTGTTCGGCCGTGCCGCCGCCCTCCGCGCCGGCAAGGTGGTCGACCGCGAAGCTCCTGTGCCGTCTATCAACGAGGCCGCCGTCGAGAAGATCATGGAGCGCTTCGACCGGCTGCGCCACGCCAGCGGCGGCTCGCCGACCGCCGTGCTGCGCAACAAGATGCAGCGTGCCATGCAGGACGACGCGGCGGTGTTCCGCACCCAGGAATCGCTCGAGCAGGGCTGCCGCAGGGTCTCCGAAATCTGGGGCGAGCTGAAGGACCTGCACGTCACCGACCGATCCATGATCTGGAACTCCGACCTCGTCGAGACGCTTGAGCTGGAGAACCTGATGGCCAACGCCATCGCCACGGTCTACGGCGCGGAGGCCCGCAAGGAGAGCCGCGGCGCGCATGCGCGCGAGGATTTCTCCGCGCGCGACGACGCCAACTGGCGCAAGCACACGCTGGCGCATGTCGCGCCGGACGGAAAGGTGACGCTGAGCTACCGGCCCGTGCACACCGAGACCATGCTGCCCTACGACGAGGGCGGGATCGACCCAAAGAAGATCCTGCCCAAGGCCCGCGTGTATTGAGAAGGACGGATACCGATGGTTGAACTCACCCTTCCCAAGAACTCGCAGATCCAGCAGGGCAAGACCTGGCCCAAGCCGGAAGGCGCGACAAATCTGCGCGAATACCGCATCTATCGCTGGAACCCGGACGACGGCGACAACCCGCGCATCGACACCTATTTCGTCGACATGGACGATTGCGGGCCGATGGTGCTCGACGCGCTGCTCTACATCAAGAACAGGATCGATCCGACGATGACGCTGCGCCGGTCATGCCGCGAGGGAATCTGCGGCTCCTGCGCGATGAACATCGACGGCTCGAACACGCTGGCCTGCACCAAGGGCTGCGACGAGATCAAGGGCGCGGTGAAGGTCTATCCGCTGCCGCACATGGAGGTGGTCAAGGACCTCGTGCCCGACCTCTCCACCTTCTACGCGCAGCACGCCTCGATCCAGCCCTATCTGCAAACCGTTTCGCCCGAGCCGGCCAAGGAGTGGCTGCAAAGCCACGAGGACCGGCAGAAGCTCGACGGCCTCTACGAATGCATCCTGTGCGCCTGCTGCTCGACGGCCTGCCCGAGCTACTGGTGGAACGGAGAGCGCTATCTCGGGCCGGCCGTGCTGCTGCAGGCCTATCGCTGGCTGATCGATTCACGCGACGAGGCGACCGGCGAGCGCCTCGACAATCTGGAAGACCCGTTCCGCCTCTACCGCTGCCACACCATCATGAACTGCACGCAAACCTGCCCCAAGGGCCTCAACCCCGCCAAGGCGATCGCCGAGATCAAGAAGATGATGGTGGAGCGCAGGGTCTGACGCCGCTTCCAGCCGATTTCTCATCGGATGCCGTAGCCGCGATCCGTGCGCGTCTCGATGAGGCATGTCGGGCCGGCGCTCGCATCCTCTTCGCCATAGAGAGCGGCAGCCGGGCATGGGGTTTTCCGTCGCCTGATAGCGACTATGACTGCCGCTTCGTCTATGTCCGCAGTCAGGAGGATCATGTGGTCCTCCAGCAGCCGCGCGATGTGATCGAATTTCCGATCGAAGGAGAGATCGATGCCGGCGGATGGGATTTGCGCAAGGCGCTGCTGCTTGCTCTCAGCGGAAACGCCGTTGTCATCGAGTGGGCGAAGTCACCTATCATCTATGAAGAAGTGCCAGGCTTTCGCGAACGATTGACCGGCCTGCTCGACCGGATCGTATTGCCGTCAAAGTTGGCGAGACACTATCTCGGACTGGCGCGCGCGCATTTCGCGCGGACAGAGAGCCTTTCATGCGACGTCAAGCTGAAGAAGCTTTTTTACTTCATTCGGCCCATCATGGCGTTGGACTGGATGGAGCAGAGAGCGTTTTCGGCACTGCCGCCCATGAATCTGCCGGAATGCATGGCCGGTGTGCATATGCGTGAGGATGCACGACAACAAATTCTGACATTGATCAAAAGCAAGAGCGTAACGCGCGAAATGGGGACCGGACCAGTTCCGAGCGCCATCGCCTCTTTCCTTGCCGAACGTTACGCAGTCCATACGCGCGATGTTCCTGGTTTGGCGACCGGCAGACAAGATCAGGAGCAGGCATACGAACTCGCCGAGCGGTTCTACAGGGAGGTCGTTCTGCCCTGATCCGCCGTGACGCATACGGGCCTTCATGCTATCGGGTTGCGCATCCCTTATCCTGCCGGAGCATCCATGTCCGATGAAAGAATTCCCCTGAACGCGCACGAACTCCGCGTTCTCGGCTGCCTCATGGAAAAGCAGTTGCTGACGCCGGATGTCTATCCGCTGACCCTGAATGCGATGCAATCCGCCGCAAACCAGAAGACGTCGCGCGAGCCGGTGATGGCGCTGGAGCCGGTCGACGTCAACCGCGCGCTGAAGTCACTCGAGGAGAAGGCGCTGGTGCGCCGGGTCGCGGCGTCGCGGGTCGATCGCTACGAGCAGTCCGCCTCGCGCCAATTCAGCCTGACCCAGCCGCAGACGGCGCTGATGGCGGTGCTCATGCTGCGCGGCCCGCAGACGCTCAACGAGTTGCACACGCGCACGGACCGCATGGCGAATTTCGGCTCGACGGACGCGGTGCGCGAAGAACTGGACCTGCTCATCGGCAAGCGCCCCACGCTGGTCAAGGAGATCGGACGCGCCCCCGGCCAGCGCGAGGAACGCTATGCGCACCTGCTGTCGGGCGATGTGGAGGCGGCGCCGCCGAAGATGAGGTCCGCGGCAGCCTATGCGCCCGCCCCGAACCACAGCGATCTGGAGGAGCGGGTCGAGGCGCTGGAGCGGCAGGTGGCCGAGCTGACGGAAAAGCTCAGGATACTCGTCGGTGACTGATGCTCAGCCCGGTTCGGCGCCCTTGGCGCGCAACCGGCGCTCGAGCGCGCGAAGCGACAGCGAAAGCCCGACCGTCAGGATCAGATAGGCATATGCGACGATCGAATAGGTCTCGAAGAAGCGGAACGAGCCCGCGGCATAGACCTTCCCCATCTGCGTGATGTCGGCGACGCCCAGCACCGAGACCAGCGAACTGTCCTTCACCATGGCCACGAAGTCGTTGCCGTAGGACGGCAGGATGGTGCGGAAGGCCTGCGGCCAGACGACATGGCGGAAGCGGCGGTAGCGCGACAGGCCGAGCGCCTTCGCCGCCTCGATCTGGCCCGCGTCCACCGACTGGATGCCAGCCCTGAAAATCTCTGCGATGAAGGACGAATAGGCGATGGTAAGCGCGATGATGGCGCGCCACAGCAGCGATACGTCGCGCACCTGCAGCGCGCCGATCATGCCCAGTTGCTGCAGCGGGTCTGTCGCATAGTTCCACGCCGCGACGAAGGCCGGCACGCCCGCGAAGGCAATCCAGAACAGCAGCACGATGATGGGGATTCCGCGAACGATCTCGACATAGAAGCGCGCCGCCTGGCTGAGCCAGCGAGACGGCGAAAGCGCCATCAGCGCGACCGCCAGCCCCAGAGCGGACGCCATGGCAAAGGCCACGACGGTGACGAAGATCGTGATCCGCACGCCCTTGAGGACGATGGCGAACACCTGCGAATAGACGTCGTTCGTCGCGATGACGATGGCGACGATGACGGCAAGCGCGACCGCCGCCACCAGCCACCATGGGAATTCGCTCTTTGCCGTCCCGCGGGGATGCGCAGTGCTCACGGTTTGTAGTCGACGAACCACTTCTGCGTCAGCGCGTCGAGGGTGCCGTCGGCCTTGAGCGCGGCGATGCCGGCATTGACAGGGGCAACGAGGTCGGAGCCCTGGGGGAAGATGAAGCCGAATTCCTCGGTCTGGAGCGGTTCGCCGATCAGCTTGAGCGCGCCGTTCGAGGACTCGGAGATGAAGCGGCCGGCCGCGCTGTCGGTAAGCACCAGATCGACATCGCCCGACTTGAGCGCCTCGACGGTGGCGGCGAAGGTCTCCATGAGCTTGACGCGCGGATTCTGCTCGTTGCCGTCCAGCACGTCATAGACCGCGACGTAGAACGGGGACGTACCGGCCTGCGCGCCGACCAGCAGCTTTTCGTCGGCGGCGAAGCTCTTGGGATCGGAGAAGCGGGTTTCGTCGCCGCGCACCAGCATGAATATCTCGGACTTCATGTAGGGATCGGAGAAATCCACCTTCTCCTTGCGGTCGTCCTTGATGGTGATGCCGGTCATGCCGATGTCGTACTGCTTGTCCGACACCGCCTGGATCATCGCGTCCCAGGAGGTGTTCTGGTACTCGACCTTGAAGTTCAGCCGCTTGGCGAGTTCGGCCATCGCGTCATATTCCCAACCGATGGCCTGGCCGGTCTTCTGGTCGACGAACTGGAGCGGGAAATAGGCATTCTCGGTGACCACCACGACATCGCGTCCGCCCAGATCAGGCAGGGCCTGCGCGGAAACCGCGAGCGAAAACATCAGGCCCGCGGCAAACGCCGCCAGCGGGGAAAACAACCGGTTCATATGCTGACGCTCCTTGAAGAAGAAAACGGACGGCGCGCGGCATGCCCGCATGTCAACGCCAATCCTGTCATCGAAGCTGATTTTGGGACCGGACGCAACAGACGCGATTGCGCCCGGCCGGGAACAGGCGGATCGGCATTTCTCAGCCGCGCATTTCTGGCTGAGACTTTTCCCCGCTCCGCGTTTCCCCATGCTGCGTTTCCCCGTGCCGCGCGGCCCAGCCTTCGAGCCAGTCACGGCTCTGCATTTCGACGAGCCGCGACACCGTGCGGTCGAACTCGAATGCCTCGGTGCCGCGCTTGTCCGCATAAAGCTGCTGCGGAGGCGCTTCCGCGCTGACGAACAGGCGCACATGATTGTCGTAGAGCGTGTCGATCAGCAGGATGAACCGCTTCGCCTCGTTGCGCCGGCCCTCGGCCAGCACGGGCACGCGATCCAGAAGGATGGTCGAATAGCGCCCCGCTATCGCGAGATAGTCGCGCGCGGCGAGCGGCGCCTCGCACAGGTCGGCGAAGCTGAAGCGGGCCGCGCCGCAGGCCGCCATCGGCACCGGGATCTGCCGGCCCTTGACCGCTACCGTCTCGGCCGCGACCGGCTGGCCCTGCGAAACGACACTCCAGATCTCGTCCATGCGCCGTTGCGTATCCGCCGAAAGCGGGGTCAGATAAACAGGCAGGCTGTTCAGCTTCTCCATCCTGTGGTCGGTCGGCGAATCGAGCTCGAGCACCCGCGCATGCCGCTTGAGCAGGTCGATGAAGGGCAGGAACAACTGCCGGTTCAATCCGTCCCGGTAGAGATCGTCGGGGGCGACGTTGGAGGTCGCCACCAGCACGACGCCATTATCGAAAAGCGCGGCGAACAGGCGCGACAGGATCATCGCATCGGCGATGTCGGTGACCGAGAATTCGTCGAAGCAGAGGACCCATGCCTCGTCGGCAAGCGCGCGGGCGACGGGCGGGATCGGATCGTCCTCCTTAGCGATTCCGTCCTTGCGCGCCGCCCTTTGCTTCTGGATGCGGTCATGGGCGTCGGCCATGAAGGCGTTGAAGTGGATGCGCCGCTTGCGCCTGACGGGTACCGCCTCGAAGAACAAGTCCATCAGCATTGTCTTGCCGCGCCCGACGCCGCCATGGACGTAGAGGCCGGACACCGGAGAAGCCTTGACGTTCCTCGCAAAAAGCCAGCCGAGCGCGCTGGACTTGCGCTGCATCCGCTTGTTGCGGATCTCGTCTATCAGACGGTCGAGCGCCGCGATGACATCGCGCTGCGCGTCATCCTCGGATATCTCGCCGGTCGCGACGAGGTGCGCATAGCGCTGCGCGACGGTATGATGCGGCACAAGGCCATCACGCAGATGCATCGGTCACTGTGCGGAGATCGAATGGAACGGGACTACCTGGACAGGGAGATAGGCAATCCGGTCGAGGTCTGTCCATTGAATTTTCCTTCGCCCGCCGAGTAGAGCCGGGCGACGACCGAGCCGGACTCGTCATAGAGCGAAAGCTGCTTGCCGGCGACGTTCCAGCTTTTCACGCCATCGACAGGCGCCGGGCAGCGCAGCGGTCCCGCGCGATAGCCGGCCCCGAACTTGGTCTGCGGGGTGGCGACACGGCAGCTCTGGCCCGCGACCGATGCGTTCCAGACGCCGGCCACGTTGGCGGTGGTGAGGTCGGGCGCGGCGGCATCCGGCTGCACACCGGGGGAAACGGCAGCGACGTCCGTCGAGCCGGGAGCCGCCGGGAAACCTGCCGGATCGGCTGCACCGGCGGGCGTCGGCGGCGGCAGCGCGGTCGAGGAGGTCACTTTGCCGGACGGAGCCGCCGGGAGCGGCGCCGGCTGCTCGTTCATCGAAGAGAGGCGGGTGCTCGAGCAGCCAGCGGCGAACAGCGCCGCCAGCGAAACCACCACAAGACCGGTCTTCGAAAATGCCATTATACCCTCCGTCCGGACGCACAGCAGCGCCTCGGGATCAAACACCGCCACCCAAGATGGCGAAGGTGGCCAAATTTCAGCCGGATATGGTTAAAATAGGGTGTGTGGAATGTTTCGACGCCAAAATAATCAAGAATTGTGACAGCGGGAATCAGCGATTTATCCGTTAGCGCCCGCCGTCTGCCCGAATTCCGCCGCCGCGCGCCGATTGGGGACACCCGTCATTGCCCGTACTGGTAATTCGCGGTCGATTCGGCCATATACCCCCGACATACCCCGGCAATCAGCGGAACCGTCAGCCAATGGCCAGCCCGTCCCCCTTCGCCAAGATGAACGGCCTCGGCAACGACATCATCGTCGCCGACATGCGCGGACGCGCGGACCGCGTGACGCCGGCCGCGGCAATCGCCCTGGCCGCCGATCCGGCGACCAGGTTCGACCAGATCATGGCGATCCACGATCCCAGGACGCCGGGCACCGCCAACTATATCGAGATCATCAACGCCGACGGCTCGAAGGCGCAGGCCTGCGGCAACGGCATGCGATGCGTGGTGCAGGCGCTGGCGGCCGAGACCGGGGACAAGCAGTTCACCTTCGAGACGGTAGCGGGCATATTGAGCGCCGAGGAACACGCGGACGGGCTGATCTCGGTCGACATGGGCAAGCCGCGCTTCGGCTGGCAGGACATCCCGCTGGCCGAGGAGTTTCGCGACACCCGCAGCATCGAGCTGCAGATCGGCCCGATCGACGACCCTGTGCTTCATTCGCCCTCGGTCGCGAGCATGGGAAACCCGCACGCGATCTTCTGGGTAGACGGCGACGTCCGGACCTATGCGCTGGACCGTTTCGGCCCGATGCTCGAAAACCATCCGCTGTTTCCCGAGCGCGCCAACGTCTCGATCGCCCACGTGACGGCGCGCGACGCGATAACGATACGCACATGGGAGCGCGGCGCGGGGCTGACGCGAGCCTGTGGCTCGGCCGCCTGCGCGACCGCCGTAAGCGCGGCACGCACCAACCGCACCGACCGCGTGGTGACCGTCACGGTTCCCGGCGGCCAGTTGCATATCCGATGGCGCGACGATGACCACGTGATCATGACAGGCCCCGCCGAATGGGAATTTTCCGGCTCGTTCGATCCGGTGACGGGTTCCTGGACGCGCGACGCGGAAAGCGCCGCCTGATGGGCATTGACGTCGTGACCTTCGGCTGCCGGCTCAACACCTATGAGTCGGAGGTCATGCGCCGGGAGGCGACCGCCGCGGGCCTCGGCGAACTGAAGGACGGCGCTGTCATCTTCAACACCTGCGCGGTGACGGCAGAGGCCGTGCGGCAGGCGAAGCAGGCGATCCGCAAGGCGCGACGCGAAAGCCCCGACGCGCGCATCATCGTTACCGGCTGCGCCGCGCAGACCGACCCCGCAGCCTTCGCCGGCATGGAGGAGGTTGACCTCGTGCTCGGCAACGAGGAAAAGCTCCAGCGCCACAACTACCGCGCCTTGCCGGATTTCGGCGTCAACGATTTCGAGAAGGCGCGCGTCAACGACATCTTCTCGGTGCGCGAAACCGCCTCGCACATGGTCGATGCCATAGAAGGCCGTGCCCGCGCCTTCGTGCAGGTCCAGAACGGCTGCGATCATCGCTGCACGTTCTGCATCATTCCCTATGGCCGGGGCAATTCACGCTCCGTGCCGATGGGCGCGGTGGTCGACCAGGTGAAGCGCCTCAGCGACAACGGCTATGCCGAGACCGTGCTTTCGGGCGTCGACCTCACCAGCTACGGTGCCGACCTTCCGGGCAGCCCGAGGCTCGGCCGGCTGGTCAAGGCCATCCTGCGGCAGGTGCCGGGCCTGAAGCGGCTGCGCCTGTCGTCGATCGATTCCATCGAGGCCGACGACGAACTCATGGACGCCATCGCGAACGAGAAGCGGCTGATGCCGCATCTGCACCTGTCGCTGCAATCTGGCGACAACATGATTCTCAAGCGCATGAAGCGCCGGCACGGCAGGGAGGATTCCATCCGCTTCTGCAACGAGGTCCGCACCCTGCGCCCCGACATCGTCTTCGGTGCGGACATCATCGCCGGTTTCCCGACCGAAACGGACGCTATGTTCGAGAATTCGCTTGATATCGTCGATGAATGCGGGCTGACGCATCTGCACGTCTTTCCCTTCTCGCCGCGTGAGGGGACGCCCGCCGCCCGCATGCCGCAACTGCGCCGCGAACTGGTGAAAGAGCGCGCCGCACGGCTTCGCGCCGCCGGCGAGCGCGCCTATGCGCGGCACCTCTCATCGCTCGCCGGCACGCGCCAGTCCGTACTGATCGAGCGGGAGGGGCTCGGCCGTACCGAGGGCTTCACCCTGGTGTCGCTGCAAGGGGGCCAGCCCGGCGGAATCGTCGCGGCCGATATTACCGGCCATGACGGCGAGCGCCTGACCGCGCGCGCCTGCGCCGATCACCACGAGGCAGCCTGACATGGCGCTTGGTTTCATCCGCAAGGTGTTTTCGTTCGGCCAGAAGCCGGAATCCGACGTCGAGGACGTGAGGGAGGCCGGTGCGCAGCCGGATGGTGTCCAGCCGCAGACGCCTCCTGTCGAAACAGCCGAACAGCCTGTCGAGCCGGCCTCCGTTCCTGCCGGTGCGACCGTGTCGGAGGATGGCGGGCCGAGCGCTCCCGCCTCTCCACAGTCGCCGGGCAAGGTGACCGTGGCCAGGACGGTTGAACAGGTTTCCGAGCCGCTTGCGCCGGCGCCCGAAGCGCCGAAGCTGCCGTGGTTCCAGCGCCTCAGCCAGGGGCTGGCGCGATCCTCGCGCGAACTGTCGGGCAGCATCGCAGGCGTCTTCACCAAACGACGGCTGGACGAGGAGACGCTGCAGGATCTGGAGGACGTTCTGATCCGCGCCGATCTCGGCATGGAGACGGCGCTTCGCATCACCGACGCTCTCTCGGCCAGCCGGTACGGTCGCGATGTCTCCGACGCCGATGTACGCACCATCATGGCAGCAGAGATCGAGAAGGTCTTGGCGCCGGTCGCGAAGCCGCTGGAGCTGGACCTCTCCCACAAGCCTCACGTCATACTGGTCGTCGGCGTCAACGGCACGGGCAAGACGACGACCATCGGCAAGCTGGCGGCCAAGCTCACCGCCAGCGGGCTCAAGGTCACGCTCGCGGCCGGTGACACCTTCCGTGCCGCCGCCATAGAACAGCTCAAAATCTGGGGCGAGCGTACCGGTTCAACCGTCGTTTCCTCGAAGCTGGGAGCGGACGCTGCCGGGCTGGCGTTCGAGGCATACGAGACTGCCCGTGCGGCGGGATCCGACGTTCTCATCATAGACACGGCGGGACGTCTTCAGAACCGCGTCGAACTGATGGCAGAGCTGGAGAAGATCGTGCGCGTGCTGGGCAAGCACGACCCGGACGCACCGCACACCGTGCTTCAGACGGTCGACGCCACCACGGGCCAGAACGCCATGAGCCAGGTCGAAATCTTCCGCAACATCGCCGGGGTCAACGGGCTGGTGATGACCAAGCTCGACGGGACAGCGCGTGGCGGCATACTCGCGGCCATAGCCGTCCGGCACAAGCTGCCCGTCTATTTCATCGGCGTCGGCGAGCAGGTCGACGACCTCGAACCATTTTCTGCAGGCGATTTCGCCAAGGCGATCGCGGGGATTTCGTGAGCGAAGACATGGACAAGCCGATCCTGGAACGCGGCCCGAACGATCCACACAAGAAGGAGATCAACCCGTTCCTGAAGCTGGCGCTCGAACTCGGACCGCTGCTCGTCTTCTTCTTCGCAAATGCGCGCGGGGGATGGCTGGTCGAGCGGTTCCCGCAGCTTGGCGCCTTCGGCGGCCCGATCTTCATCGCCACCGCCCTGTTCATGATCGCGACAGCGGTCGCGCTGACAGCCTCATGGCTGATGACGCGCAGCCTGCCGGTGATGCCGCTGGTCTCGGGCGTCGTGGTCTTCGTGTTCGGCGGGCTGACGCTCTATCTGCAGGACGACATCTTCATCAAGATGAAGCCCACCATCATCAACACGCTGTTCGGCGCGATCCTTCTTGGTGGGCTGTTCTTCGGAAAGTCGCTGCTCGGCTACGTATTCGATTCTGCCTTCAGCCTGGACGCGGAAGGCTGGCGCAAGCTGACGTTGCGATGGGGCGTGTTCTTCCTGTTTCTCGCGATCCTCAACGAGTTCATCTGGCGCTCCTTCTCGACCGACACCTGGGTCGCCTTCAAGGTGTGGGGCATGATGCCGATCACGCTGCTGTTCACCTTCAGCCAGATGCCGCTGATCATGCGCCATTCGCTGGACGAGAAGCAGGACGGATAGGCAGGATCTAGACCAGTTCAGTTTCTGACGGAAACAGCCCCCACCCTTACCCTCTCCCCTCCCCCGCAAGCGGGGCAGGGGGCGTCAGCGTTGCCGCCAGTCTCCTTCTCCCCGAGCAACGGGGAGAAGGTCCCGGCAGGGGGATAATGGGTGATTCTTACTAAAGCTGAATGGCTCTAACGCACCATCAGGTCAAAAACAAAAAAGCGAGGCATTTGCCTCGCTTTTGCGTATTGGGACGGACCTCAGCCAATCAAGCGTCAGATCGCCGCTTCCAGCGTCGTCAGGTGATTGAGATATTCCTCGGCCTTGGTGCGGGCCTTCCCGTCCTTGGCATCGGCAACGTCCTCGCGGGCGTTCTGGATACGCCTTGCGAGGTCGTCCCGGTCGATGGCGCCGACCGCAACCGCCGATTCGGCAAGCAACGTGCAGCCGGACGGCAAGATGTCGGCAAAGCCGCCGAACACGCAGTAGCGCTCAATCGCGCCGTCAGCGGACGTCACCGTCACGACGCCCGGCTTGACGGTCGTCATGACCGGGGCATGGTTGGCGAGAACGGTCATCTCGCCTTCCGCGCCGGGGATGACCACGGATTCGACCTGCTCGGAGACGAGCAGGCGCTCGGGCGAAACGAGTTCAAACTGGAAAGCTTCAGCCATATCATCAGGGGAGTAGGGCAATGGGCAGCAGGGCAGTGGGGAAGAATTTCCCGATACCTGACGGCCGTTCCCTCTCCGCTCTCCTTACTGCCCTATTGCCTTACTGACCTACTGCTTTAAGCCGCTTCGGCGGCGAGCTTCTGCGCCTTGGCGATCGCCATGTCGATGCCGCCGACCATGTAGAAGGCCGCTTCCGGCAGGTGGTCGTATTCGCCTTCGACGAGACCCTTGAAGCTCTTGATCGTTTCCTCGATCGGAACGAGCTGGCCCGGCGAGCCGGTGAAGACCTCGGCCACGAAGAAGGGCTGCGACAGGAAGCGCTCGACCTTGCGGGCGCGGGCGACGGTGATCTTGTCCTCTTCGGAAAGCTCGTCCATGCCCAGGATCGCGATGATGTCCTGCAGCGACTTGTAGCGCTGCAACGTCTCCTGAACCTTGCGGGCCACCTGGTAGTGCTCTTCGCCGACGATCATCGGGTCGAGCATGCGCGAGGTGGAGTCCAGCGGGTCCACCGCCGGATAGATGCCCTTCTCCGAGATCGCGCGGTTGAGCACGGTCGTCGCGTCGAGGTGGGCGAATGACGTCGCCGGCGCCGGGTCGGTCAGGTCGTCGGCCGGAACGTAGATGGCCTGCACCGAGGTGATGGAACCCTTGGTGGTCGTGGTGATGCGCTCCTGCATGGCGCCCATGTCGGTCGCCAGCGTCGGCTGGTAGCCCACGGCCGAAGGAATACGGCCGAGCAGAGCGGAAACCTCGGAACCGGCCTGCGTGAAGCGGAAGATGTTGTCCACGAAGAACAGCACGTCCTGGCCCTGGTCGCGGAAATGCTCGGCGATGGTGAGGCCGGTCAGCGCGACGCGGGCGCGGGCTCCCGGAGGCTCGTTCATCTGGCCGAACACCAGCGCGCACTTGGACCCTTCGGTAGAGCCGTTGTTTTCGTGCGGATCCTTGTTCACGCCCGACTCGATCATCTCGTGATAGAGGTCGTTGCCCTCGCGGGTGCGCTCGCCGACGCCGGCGAAAACGGAGTAGCCGCCATGCGCCTTCGCGACGTTGTTGATGAGTTCCTGGATCAGAACGGTCTTGCCGACGCCGGCGCCGCCGAACAGGCCGATCTTGCCGCCGCGGGCATAGGGCGCCAGCAGGTCGATGACCTTGATGCCGGTGACGAGGATCTGTGCCTCGGTCGACTGGTCGACATAGGGAGGGGCGTCCTGGTGGATGGCGCGACGCGAGGCCGTCTTGACGGGGCCTGCCTCGTCGACCGGCTCGCCGATGACGTTCATGATGCGGCCGAGCGTCTCGTCGCCGACCGGCACGGAGATCGGGCCGCCGGTGTCATAGACCGGCTGGCCGCGCACCAGGCCTTCGGAGATGTCCATGGCGATGCAGCGCACGGTGTTCTCGCCGAGGTGCTGGGCAACCTCGAGGATCAGCCTGTTGTCGCCGTTCTGCGTCTCGAGCGCGTTCAGGATCTTCGGCAGTTCGCCGTCGAAGTGAACGTCGACCACGGCGCCGATGACCTGTGCGACGCGTCCGGCCTGACCCTTGGCCGCGTCGGCCGAAGCCGTCTTGGTGGTAGCTGCTTTCGCCATCTTTCGTGCCTCTCGTCCTTGTCCTGTTTCTCGGAAGCGCCGCTGTGCGGCAGGCTTCCTAGAGCGCTTCCGCGCCCGAAATGATCTCGATGAGTTCCTTGGTGATCTGCGCCTGACGCTGACGGTTGTATGTGATGGTCAGCTTGCCGATCATCTCGCCCGCGTTGCGGGTCGCATTGTCCATCGCGCTCATCTTCGCGCCCATCTCGCCGGCCGCGTTCTCGAGCAGCGCCCGGAAGATCTGGACCGAGATGTTGCGCGGGATGAGGTCGGTGAGGATCTCGCCCGGCTCCGGTTCGTATTCATAAACGGCCGCGCCGCCCGATTCGGGCTCGTTCGACGCAACGGACGACGCCGCAGGGATGATCTGCTGCGCGGTCGGGATCTGGCTGATCACCGACTTGAATTCGGAATAGAAGAGCGTGCAGATGTCGAAGCCGCCCTCGTTGAAGAGGTCGATGACCTTGCGCGCTACGCCTTCGGCATGGGTGAAGCCAAGCGTCTTGGCCTCGCGAAGATCGACGCGATCGATGATCAGCGCGGCGAAGTCGCGACGCAGGATGTCGAAGCCCTTCTTGCCCACGCAGATGATCTTTACCGTCTTGCCCTCGCCCTGCAGGCGACGGATGTGATCGCGGGCGAAGCGAGCGATCTGGCTGTTGAAGCCACCGCAAAGACCGCGCTCGGCCGTGCAGACCACGAGCAGATGCGTATCGTCCCTGCCGGTGCCGGTCATCAGGGCCGGAGCGTCGCCGCCCCCGCCGACAGCCTGGGAGATGTTGGCGAGGACCGCGCCCATGCGCTGCGAATAGGGACGCGCAGCCTCGGCGGCCTCCTGCGCGCGGCGCAGCTTCGCCGCGGCGACCATCTGCATCGCCTTGGTGATCTTCTGCGTCGCCTTGACAGAGGCGATCCGGTTACGGAGGTCTTTTAGCGAGGCCATGCCTTATCCGTCAGTTCAGGCGAAGTTCTTCGCGAAGGCGTCGATGCTGCTCTTCAGCTTGGCGCGCGTATCATCGCTGATCTGCTTCTCGCTGCGGATCGCGTCGAGGACGGCCTTGCCATCGGAGCGCATGTGGGCGAGCAGCCCCTGCTCGAACTTGCCCACCTGAGCGATGGTCAGCTTGTCGAGATAGCCGTTGACGCCGGCGAAGATCACGACGACCTGCTCTTCCGTCTTGAGCGGCGAGAACTGCGGCTGCTTGAGCAGCTCGGTCAGGCGCGCGCCGCGGTTCAGAAGACGCTGCGTCGCGGCGTCGAGGTCGGAGCCGAACTGCGCGAAGGCGGCCATCTCGCGATACTGGGCGAGTTCGCCCTTGATCGAGCCGGCAACCTGCTTCATCGCCTTGATCTGCGCGGACGAACCGACGCGCGACACCGACAGGCCGACGTTAACGGCCGGACGGATGCCCTGGAAGAAGAGGTTGGTCTCGAGGAAGATCTGGCCGTCGGTGATCGAGATCACGTTGGTCGGGATGTAGGCCGACACGTCGTTGGCCTGCGTCTCGATGACCGGAAGCGCCGTCAGCGAGCCCTTGCCGTTCTCATCGTTGAGCTTGGCGGCGCGCTCCAGAAGACGCGAGTGCAGATAGAAGACGTCGCCCGGATAGGCTTCGCGGCCCGGCGGGCGGCGCAGCAGAAGCGACATCTGGCGGTAGGCGACGGCCTGCTTGGACAGGTCGTCATAGGCGATCACGGCATGCATGCCGTTGTCGCGGAAGTACTCGCCCATGGCGCAGCCGGCGAACGGCGCGATGAACTGCATCGGGGCCGCGTCCGACGCGGTCGCGGCGATGACGATCGAATATTCGAGCGCGCCGCGTTCCTCGAGAACCTTCACGAACTGCGCGACGGTGGAACGCTTCTGGCCGACGGCAACGTAGACGCAATAGAGCTTCTGGCTCTCGTCGTCGCCTTCGTTGAGCGGCTTCTGGTTGAGGAACGTGTCGAGGATGATGGCGGTCTTGCCGGTCTGGCGGTCGCCGATGACGAGCTCGCGCTGGCCGCGGCCGATCGGGATCAGGGCGTCGATGGCCTTGAGGCCGGTGGACATCGGCTCGTGCACCGACTTGCGCGGGATGATGCCCGGAGCCTTGACGTCGACGCGGCGGCGCTCGTCCGACTTGATCGGGCCCTTGCCGTCGATCGGGTTGCCGAGCGCGTCGACGACGCGACCGAGCAGGCCCTTGCCGACCGGCACGTCGACGATCGCGCCGGTGCGCTTGACGATGTCGCCTTCCTTGATGTCACGGTCGGAGCCGAAGATGACCACGCCGACATTGTCGCTTTCGAGGTTAAGCGCCATGCCGCGGATGCCGCCGGGGAACTCGACCATCTCGCCGGCCTGGACGTTGTCCAGACCGTAGACGCGGGCGATGCCGTCGCCGACCGAGAGCACCTGACCGACCTCTGAAACCTCGGCTTCCTTGCCGAAATTCTTGATCTGGTCCTTAAGGATTGCGGAAATTTCCGCGGCGCGGATGTCCATCAGCCGACCTCTTTCAGTGCGAGCTTAAGCGAATTGAGTTTTGTCCTGAGCGACGTGTCGATCTGGCGCGAGCCGATCTTCACGATCATGCCGCCGAGCAGCGACGGATCGACCGTGGCGGCGATCGCCACGTCCTTGCCCGTCACGCCCTTGAGCGCGGCTTTTAGTTCTTCCTGCTGGGCAGGCGTGAGCGGATGCGCCGAGGCGACGTCCGCCGCCACCTCGCCGCGCGCGTCGGCCGCGATCCCGCGAAACGCCTTGATCATCGCCGGAACGGCGAAGAGGCGGCGGTTCTGCGCGACGACACGAAGGAAATTGCCGACGAGGCCCGTGATGCCGGCCTTGTCCGCGATGGCCGCGACCGCCTTGAACTGATCCTCGGCCGAGAACACCGGGCTGGCGATGACGCGCGAAAGATCGGCGCTCTCGGAAATCAGCTTCTCGAAGCGGCCAAGATCGGACTCGACCTTGTCGACGGATTTGGACTGGACCGCCAGCTCATAGAGCGAGCCGGCATAACGTTCGGCGATACCGGAGACTGGCGAGCTTGACTGTGCCACGGATCGTCTTTTCTCTTGTCTGTTCGACCGCAGGTTTCTTGTGGCTAGCTTCGGAGCTGGCTAAGTACCTGGCCGTATTGGATTTTTTTCGACATGAGCGTCCGCGCTCAGCATCCCCCTGTCGAAAGCCGTCCGCCGTCTAGCACAGGCTTTCCGATACCGCAACACGTTGGCGAACGGGCTTTTCAGACACTTTTGTCGCAGCGTCGCAAACGACCCCGCCAGCCATGCCGGAATCAGGGGACGAAGCCCAGCGCGAAGAGCAGCGCGAGGCAGGCGAGCAGGAGATCGAAGGCGAGCCATATCCAGTTGGAAAGCCCCGTCCCCCGATCCGACATCATCGAGACGATTCGGCCGAAAGCGGTGAACAGCCAGGAAAAGCCGAGCGCCATGTAGAGAAGCGGCTGGGCAAGCAGCAGCGCCGACAGCCCGAGCCCGAGATAGAAGCCCGCCATGTTGGCGCGAGCGGCGGCATAAGCCTCCGACCGCTCCGGCCTCGGCGCAAGCCGCATGAGCCGAAATGACAGGCCGGGCGCGAAGAGCAGCACCGCCCCCAGCAGCACGGTGATCGCCGCCGCGCTCCAGGCGAGCCATTCGCCCTGCGTGACCGGCCACGGAAATGCAAATTCCATGATTTACCTCGTTGGGGCTTCCGGCCCGCGAACATGAACCGGCGAATCCGGGCGTCGAATCTGGCGGGCGCCATATTAACCGGCTGCGGCCGCGACGCCATAGAGACGCCCGGCCTGCCGGATCGCGCTAGAGGAAACTCTGCGGGTCGATATCCACGCTGACGCGGACCGAGCCTCGAACCTTGGGGCCGGTGGCGAGGACGGTGCGGATATAGGCCTGCATGTCGGAACGGCGCTCGCCGTGCACCAGCAGGCGGAAGCGATAGCGGCCGGCGATCAGCGCGAGCGGCGCCTCGGCCGGGCCGAGCAGCTGGATGTCGGCGCAGGAGGGCGCGGAGCGGCGCAGCCCTCGCGCATGGGCCTCGGCCTCGGCGCGGCTCGCCGCGCTGACGATGATCCCGGCAAGCCGACCGAAGGGCGGCAGGCCGGATTTCTCCCTCTCGGCGATTTCACGCTGGTAGAAGGTCTCGGCGTCGCCCGACACGATGGCCCGCATCACCGGATGATCCGGCTGGAAGGTCTGCAGGAGGCCGATGCTCTTGCGGCCCGTCCGTCCCGCCCGCCCGGTGACCTGGCTAAGCAGTTGGAACGTGCGTTCCGCCGCGCGCGGATCGCCATTGGCAAGGCCAAGGTCGGCGTCGACGATGCCGACCAGCGTCATCTTCGGGAAATTGTGACCCTTGGCCACGAGCTGCGTGCCAATCACGATGTCGGCATCGCCGCTGGCGATGGCGTCGAGTTCCAGGCGCAGCCTCTTCACGCCGCCCAGCATGTCGGACGATAGGACGATGGTGCGGGCGTCCGGGAAATGGCCGACCACCTCCTCGGCCACGCGCTCGACACCGGGACCGCAGGCGACGAGATGGTCGAAGGTGCCGCATTCGGGACAGGCTTCGGGCCGCTTCTCATGGTGCCCGCAATGATGGCACACTAGCTGGCCCCGGAACCGATGCTCGACCAGCCAGCTCGAGCAGTCGGGGCACTGGAAGCGGTGGCCGCAGACGCGGCAGAGCGTCAGCGGGGCATAGCCGCGCCGGTTGAGGAACAGAAGCGACTGCTCTCCGCGCGCCAGCGTCCTGCGCATTTCGTCAAGCAGGATCGGCGAGAGGAAGCCGCCTCTGGCGGGAGGATGGCGGCGCAGGTCGATCGCCTTCAGGTCGGGAAGCGCGGCGTCGGCGAAGCGGGCCGGCAGGACCGCACGCGCATAGCGCCCCTGATCGGCGTTGACGCGACTTTCGATGGAGGGCGTGGCCGAGGCGAGCACGACGGGAAAGCCACCGATGTGGCCGCGCACGACCGCCATGTCGCGGGCATTGTAGGTGACACGGTCCTCCTGCTTGTAGGCGGGGTCGTGCTCCTCGTCGACGACGATGAGCCCGACCTCGTGGAACGGCAGGAACAGCGCCGAGCGCGCGCCCGCGACCACACGCACGCTGCCTTCGGCGACCTGACGCCAGACCCGCTCGCGCATGCGCGGCGGCAGGTCGGAATGCCATTCGGCGGGCTTGGCCCCGAAGCGATCCTGAAACCGCTCGAGGAAGGCGTGCGTGAGCGCGATTTCCGGCAGCAGGATGAGCACCTGCCGGCCGCGCTCCAGTGTTGCGGCAACCGCCTCGAAATAGACCTCCGTCTTGCCGGACCCGGTCACCCCGTCGAGCAGCGTCACGCCGGGTCCTCCGGTCTCGACGGCGGTGCGCAGCGCTTCGGCGGCGGCCGCCTGGTCCGCCGAAAGCTGCGGATGCGAATAGCCCGTGTCGGGAACGGCCACGACCGGGCGCGGCGGGATCATCACGGTCTCGAAGACGCCCTGGCCGCGCAGCCCCTCCACCACCGTGGACGACACGCCGGCCGCGTGAGCGAGCCCCGAGCGCG
>WPCJ01252252.1_pt1 | contig 23903 bp, 23 predicted proteins | sample 5399831 | NCBI WGS metagenome assembly WPCJ01 (sample SAMN12869470, study PRJNA574797) | sludge metagenome | isolation source: wastewater treatment of pH10 | place: China:Beijing | collected 2019-05-20 | reverse complement strand
GCTCCTTGAGAAGGCGCGAGAAAATATCATAGGCCCGTTCGCCACGGTTGGTCTGCTCAACCACCATCGGGACGAGGTTCATGACGGTTTCGATCGGATCTCTCATTATGGGCCTCTGGATATATTTATGGCGAAGTGAATGGTTCTGAATCGTAAGTGTTCCATACATAGGGCGTTGCGCCCCTGTTCCGCAAGTGGCGTAGCACTACCTGCCTCACTCCCAATCCGACTCCGGCTTTTCGGGGCGAATGCCGCGCTTCTCGTCCAGCGTTTTGCGGGCCACTTCGGTCAGTCGCGCCTTGATGCGAACGGAGCCATCTTCCAGATTCTCGCGTTCGACGCTGCTGCCATGCTGGTAAATCCAGTCGAGAAGATGGAGCTCGAATGGTGACAGCACAACATCGACCGGGCCGAGCGAGCCCGCTATCCGGGTTTCGATAAGTGAAAGCAACCTGTCAACACCTTCACCGGTAATGGCTGAAAGAGGGATCGGGCGCCCCTCCTCACTACCGGCGGCGGCCAGACGCAGGGCGGCTTCGCGCCCGCTTTCGTCAAGGTTGTCGATCTTGTTCCAGATTTCGACGACACGCTTACGGTCCTGCGGCTCGATGCCCAGCCCAGAAAGAATGCTTTCCACGTCTTCCGCCTGCGCGGCATTGTCCGGATCGGAAATGTCGCGGACATGCAGGATCAGATCCGCCTCCACCACTTCTTCAAGGGTGGCGCGGAAGGCAGCGACGAGATGGTGCGGCAGGTTCGAAATGAACCCGACCGTATCCGACAGGATAACCGTTTCACCATGCGGAAGGCGAATGCGTCGCAATGTCGGATCGAGCGTGGCGAAGAGCATGTCTTCGGCCAACACTTCCGCACCCGTCATGCGGTTGAAAAGCGTAGATTTTCCAGCGTTGGTATAACCGACAAGTGCCACGATCGGATGCGGCACCTTGCGCCGCTTCTGACGATGCAGTGTGCGTGTGCGCACCACCGTTTCAAGCTCGCGCTTGATCTTCAGAATCTTGTCCTGCAGCAAACGACGGTCGGCTTCGATCTGGGTTTCACCCGGACCACCGAGGAAGCCGCCACCACCGCGCTGACGCTCAAGGTGGGTCCAGCTTCTGACCAGACGGCCCTTCTGATAATTCAGATGCGCCAGCTCGACCTGCAAGGCACCTTCCTTGGTGCGCGCGCGTTCACCGAAAATTTCGAGAATGAGCCCGGTGCGGTCGATGACCTTGACGTTCCATTCCTTTTCGAGATTGCGCTGCTGTACCGGTGTCAGTGCGTGATCGACGATGACCAGCCCGATAGCCTTTTCCTTGACGGTTTCGGCGATGGATTCCACCTTTCCCGCGCCAAGCAAGGTCGCAGGCCGTGGATTGGCGACAATCGCGATTTCGGCATGTTCGATGTCGAGATTGATTGCCCGGGCAAGCCCGACGGCTTCTTCCAGACGCGCCTCGTTCGAGCGCTGAAATTCGGGACGAGCCCCATCTTCCGCCGACGTGCCCGTATTATACCGCTCAGGCAGGACGGGAACGATAACGGCTGCCCTTGTAGGCTCGGGTTCTGAAAGCTCGAAATCCTTGTCTGCATCGGCAGACGTCGGCTTTTTATCCTTGAATTTGGACAAATATATTCACTCCGGGACGCGGAAACTGTCGACGATGCATTTTTGACTGAAAAGATCAGGTCAATGCACTAACTGACACTGCAGATAAGTCGCCGCTAAGACTGTTTCAAATGAAAGACGCCCCGGATTGTTTAAACATGACGAACCGGACAGGCAGAGCGTGTCCGGTCAACGTCAAGCAGAAACAAAAACTGGAGCGAAACGGCATTAAGCCATTGCGCTCCAGTGGAATTCGGAAAGCGTCAGGCTTCTTCGCCTTCGAACATCTGCACAGGCTGGCTTGGCATGATCGTCGAAATCGCATGCTTGTAAACAAGCTGCGAATGACCGTCACGGCGCAGAAGCACGCAGAAATTATCAAACGACGTTACAATGCCGGTCAGTTTCACGCCATTGATAAGGAAAATCGTCAGCGAAATTTTCTGCTTACGTACAGAATTCAGAAAAAGGTCTTGCAGATTTTGCGATCGTTCAGCCATTGTTTTTATTCCTTTAATCGATCAGCAGCCAGCTCGCGATGTGTTAAACGAACACGCGCATGCACATAAATCAAGCACCGGAGCGTGCAAAACCGGTACTGGACTGCAATTGCTGTGGAAAGACAACTGCTTCGCTATTCAGCTTCGGTTAACAGGATGGGAATCTTTGCGCAACCGTCAATTTCATTAGACTCTTGGTGAATTGCAGCAGACGAGCCAGTTTCAGCATCTGAATCTGCTACGGCAACCTCTTCATTTTGTTGGGATTCACGCAGTGGCCGCACCCGATCTATTGCCCACATGTAAAAACTTCCGGGCTGGAGCGAAACGACTTCCTTGTGCTTTTTATGTATATGGAAACCTATAAAGTCCGGATGACGGATAGGCTCAAGACCGTAGGTCGGGTCATAGATGCGCGTGGCGTCCTTGCCGACCCAGTAATAGAAGTTTTCCTGGGGGGCCGCGTTCTTGAAAATCCCGTATTTGCGGGCGAGACGCGAGATGCCGTCATTGCCAAAGACAGTGATGCCAATCGAGGCAGGCGTTACTTCCTTGCCGATCAGGCGGTAATAAAGCGGGCGCAATTTGCCTCGACGTATGCCCAGCCAGCTCGGTAGCGGATAGGTCGCCGCTACGTAGGCCTCAAATTCGCGAATAATCGGATGGTCATGCGGAAGATAAAGTGCAGACACGCCGACACGGAATCGATTCTCCCGGGCGAGATACGGTTTATTCGGATCGGGATGAAACTGCTTCAGAAGATAGACATCCGTATCGAGCCAGACACCCTGCTGATATTTCATCAGCATAATGCGGAAAATGTCGCTGAATTGAACGATAGTCCGTTTGGAACGGAAATTCGGATAGGCTGGATCAAGCCGCTTGAAGACCGCTTCGGGCAAGATGCTGCTGGCGTCATGCAGTTCGACGCCCGCCGGTACGTTCTCGATCGGGGCGTAAGCGAAGAGCTTTACCCGTTGACCAGTCATCACCATTGACGCCAGACAAATACAATCGACGTCGCGCAAACGCGACCCGTACCAGAACGTACAGATATCCATGTCAGCCCCTAAGCCCTTACCCGGACCGAAGCTAACACAAAGTTGTGATCAGAAGAACTCCAGACTGACGCGGAACATCTGTTCCACATGCTTTACGGCGTCGGATGTGGCGAAAATGACGACGCGGTCCTTCGGCTTGATCCGCACATCGCCATTCGGTCGGATCACCTGCCCGTCGCGATAGATCGCACCGATTCGCAAACCTTCCGGCAGATCGAGATCGCGCAGTGGCGCGCCAACGAGCGAAGATGTTTCCAGCGCCTCGGCCTCGATTAGTTCGGCCTTATCGCGATAAACGCTATAGACTGCGCGAATACGGCCCCGGCGCACATGCTGCAGGATTTTGGAGATCGTGACAGCTTTTGGATTGATATAGGCATCGATCCCCACCATGTGGGTAAAGTCCTGATAGGCGACCGTATTGAGCAGGGCCATGTTGGATTTGCACCCCAGACGCTTGGCCATGATGCTCGACAGGATATTGACCTGATCCTGATTGGTGAGCGCGACCATCAGGTCCGCGTCCTGAATATCGGCTTCCTGCAACAGGTTCTGATCAAGCGCGCTGCCGTGCAAGACCATGGTGCGCTTGAGCTGATCGGCAATCGCGAATGCACGGTCATGCTCGCTTTCGATCATCTTGACGCGCGTATTCCATTTACGGTCCTCGATGGCCTTGGCCACGTAGAGACCGATATTGCCGCCGCCTGCGATAACGATGCGGCTGGCTTCCGGTTTCTCGTGCCCGAACAGTCCCAATGTGCGACGAACCTGCTCACGCGTCGTCACGACATAGGCCAGATCCCCTGCATTCAGCTCGTCAGAAGAACGCGGGATGAACAGGCTGTCGTTGCGCACCACGCCAACGACGGTTGCCGCAAGATCGGGAAACAAATCCGTCAGCTGTTTCAGCGGCGTATTGATGACTGGACATTCCTCAAGACATTCGATGGCAAGGCCGATGATCTTGTCGTCGGCAAAGCGCAGCACATCTGTCGCGCCCTGCAAGGCGATACGCCGCAGAACCACCTCACCCACTTCCAGTTCTGGCGAGATGATCACGTCAATCGGCAGGTTTTCGCGCAGGAACAAGTCCTGATACTCGGCCTTGAGATAGGATTGGGCGCGGATACGGGCAATCTTGGTCGGTACGTTGAAGACCGAATGCGCCACCTGACAGGCCACCATATTGACCTCGTCGGACAATGTGACGGCAATAATCATGTCCGCTTCGTCGGCACCGGCGGCTGCGAGCACGTCGGGCTGCGAACCGTGTCCGACGAACCCACGCACGTCGAGCGTGTCGCGCACAATCTCGACATGGCGCGCGGACGTGTCGATAACAGAGACATCGTTTTCTTCCGCCGCAAGCCGCTCGGCGATGCCGTATCCGACCTGCCCTGCTCCGCAAACGATTACCCGCATGACTGCTCCGTCCGAGACAATTACAGCATTTCCAGCAAAAGCCCGACGCGGTTTTGCTTTGGATAATGCGCCAGAACCAATGTTCAGAGCGGCACCACTTCAGCTGGGCCGCTCTGAATGCTTATACGCCCAGAGACTTCAGTTTGCGATGCAGCGCCGAACGCTCCATGCCAACGAACTCCGCCGTGCGCGAAATATTGCCGCCAAACCTGTTGATCTGGGCAATCAGATATTCCTTCTCGAAACGCTCGCGCGCCTCTCGCAACGGAAGCGCCATGATGTGCTGGTCTGATTCCGTCGGTGCGCGCGGCAGCGTGTCACCGATTTCAGCCGGCAAAAGATCGGCTGTCACTGGCGCTTCGGGATCATCGCCGCGCGCCAGAATCATCAGGCGTTCGACATTGTTGCGAAGCTGGCGAAGATTGCCCGGCCAGCTATGCGCCTGCAAAACCGCCATGGCATCGGGACCGATCTTGCGCGGCTTGATGCCCGCCTGTTCGGCAATCTGCTTCATGAAATAGTCGACCAGGGACGGAATATCCTCGCGCCGGGCCGCAAGCGGTGGCACCTGTACCGGAACCACCGACAGACGGTGAAACAGGTCCTCGCGGAATGTGCCTTCCGCAATCATGCCTTCGAGGTTCTGCGCTGTCGACGAGATGATGCGCACATCCACCTTCACGCGCTTGGTGCCGCCAACGCGCTCGAACTGCTGGTCGACAAGCACACGCAGGATCTTGTTCTGCGTCTCGCGCGGCATATCCGCGACTTCATCGAGGTAAAGAATACCGCCATGAGCTTCTTCCAGAGCGCCTACCTTGCGCTCGCCGCCGTCCATCTCCGTGCCGAAGAGTTCGATTTCCATGCGCTCCGGCGTGATCGTCGCGGCGTTAACCGTCACAAACGGTCCGCTGGCGCGGCCGGACTGCGCATGGATGGCACGCGCGGCCAATTCCTTGCCCGCGCCCGACGGTCCCGTAATCATGATGCGGCTGTTGGTCGGCGCCACACGTTCGATGGTCTGGCGCAGCTGGTTCATCGCCAGGGACGCGCCGATCAATTCCAGATGATCGCCGCTGCGCTTGCGAAGGTTGGACACCTCACGCTTCAGCTTGGAGGTTTCGAGCGCCCGTTCCGCGACGAGGATCAATCGGTCAGCCTTGAACGGCTTTTCGATGAAGTCGTAGGCGCCGCGACGGATCGCCGAGACCGCCGTTTCAATATTGCCATGACCGGAAATCATCACGACCGGCAGTTCAGGGTGCTGCTTCTTGATTTCATCAAGCAACGCCAGACCGTCCAGCCGGCTGCCCTGCAGCCAGATGTCCAGAAAAACCAGCCGGGGAACGCGATCGTTGATCGCCGCGAGCGCGCTGTCCGCGTCGAAAGCCGTGCGAGTTTCATGGCCTTCATCGCTCAGAATGCCTGCAACAAGTTCCCGGATATCCGCTTCGTCATCAACTACAAGAATATCGGCAGCCATATCAAATCACCTGTCCAGCTATGTTCTTTTCGTCATTATCCGCATTGGTGCCAGCATCGCTGGCAGGTGCTTGCGGGAAGACCATGCGTATCATTGCGCCCCGTCCTCCGTGGAAATCCGAAGGCGCATCATGCAATTCCAGATGTCCGCCATGATCCTCGACGATCTTGCGGACAATCGCGAGGCCAAGGCCGGTGCCCTTTTCCCGCGTCGTCATATAAGGTTCGAGCAATTTCTGGCGATCATCGCCCGGCAGGCCCTTGCCATTGTCGATGACATCGACAACCAGTTGCCCATCCGCCTGATAGGAACGGATCAGGATGTGCCCTTCTTCACGATCTTCCTTCGGAAGTCCGTCAATGGCTTCGCTGGCATTCTTGATGACATTGCCAAACGCCTGCCCGATCAGGCGACTGTCGAAGGAGCCGACCAGCCTGTCCGGGCCGAAATCGTTCTGGAAGCGAATATCGCTACGGCTGACTTCAATCAGGAAAGAGGCTTCGCGCAATGCCTCGCGCATATCCATAAGCCGCATTTCCGGCTTCGGCATACGGGCAAAGGCAGAGAACTCATCGACCATACGCCCGATATCACCCACCTGGCGAATGATCGTATCTGTGCATTGGTCGAAAACCTCGCGATCCTCGGTAATCACCTTGCCGTAACGGCGACGAATGCGTTCTGCGGAAAGCTGGATCGGTGTGAGCGGGTTCTTGATCTCATGCGCAATGCGGCGAGCGACATCCGCCCAGGCCGAGGAACGCTGCGCTTGTACCAGATCAGTGATGTCATCCACAGTTACCACATAAGAGTGATCTTCGGATTCGGTATCTTCGACGGTCACCTGCACGTTGAAGGTACGCGCTACGCCGCCACGGGTCATGCTGACCTGCTCGCGATGTACCGCACGCCCCGTTGAACGGGCAACCTCGAAAGCCTGCCCGATCTCCGGTGCAATGCTGGTAAGGTTTTTGCCGACAGAATCGTCCGATGTGACGCCAAACATGTGCTCTGCGGAACGGTTCAGAATGGAAATACAGCCATCCGTTTCGATGCCGATGACGCCCGCCGTCACACCGGAAAGCACGGCCTCCGAGAAGCGGCGGCGTTCATCGATCTGGTCCTTGGCAGAAAGCAGCTCGTTACGCTGGCTCTTAAGTTCCGCGACCATGTTGTTGAAAGTACCGGACAATGCGCCAACGTCGCCATCCGAAGTCCGTACCGGCACAGAGACGTCAAGATTGCCCGCCGCCACATCATCCGACGCGCCGATCAAAAGCCGGATCGGGCGAACCAGCCTGTCGGCAACGGCAATGCCAGTCCAGATAGCCGAAAGCAGCACGATCAGCGTCAAGCCGAAATAGAGTAGCGCAAATGCAATCTGCGTCGGAATGCGGTTCGCATCCATCTCCTGATAGCGCTGGGTATTGGCTTCCATCAAACGCATGGCGTCGAGAATCTGCGAATCCACGGCGCGAACTGTATAGAGATAGACGTCAGGTATCTCGCGCATCTTGATGATTGCGCCAACGAAATTGCTGTTTCCCGGAGGAATGATAACCGGCTTGCCGTCCGGAGCTGTCTTCAATGCGTCTTCGGTCGGCGGCGGCAGACGATCCTCGACACCGGTATCGCTTTTGACGACCACTTCGCCGTTTTCACGCACCAGAAACGCACCGAGCAGACCACGACCACGTGTTTGCAGCGTCATCAGCTGGATGAAACCGCCACGGTCGAGACTATAAATGGTGCGCTGCGCATCCAAATCCTGCAGCATCGAATAGGACGTGCTTTGCAGGTTGAGCGCGGTTTCGCGAATATAGGCGGTGGTGAGGCTCTGCGACGAACTCACGATGTCACGCGTATTGGTATCGAACCAGCGATCGAGCCCCAAATTGAGCGTTACGGATGCAACAATGGCAACCACAATGGCGGGCACCGCCGCGATCAGCGAAAACAGCGCGACGATACGCACATGCAGACGCGAAGCGGCCTTTCCAAGCCGCCGGGCCATGATGATGCGATAGACTTCGCGGCAGATCAGCAGAATGAGGAACAGAATCAGTGCGACATTGATGATGACCAATGCCAGCGTGACGGTCCTATCAGGCGTGATCGGGGTGATGCCAATGAGAATGGCAAAGGAAATCGACGCCGTAATCAGCGCTGAAACAACAGTGATAATGCCTGGCAGCGCCAGAAGCCTGCGCCCCTCGCCGCCTTGCGATGATTGTTTCTCGCCGTTCATGTCCGCCGTCAGATTCGCCGTGTTCATGTTAACCATGTTACCCAATAGCGTTGCATCTATGCAACGCATTGTGGCGAAAATGCAACGTTATTCTGCGCACCATTGTTGATGAACCATACAGAAGGCCTGAAAGAACCAAGAATGCTGATTTACGAAACTCTTGGGACTTTCAATGCGATGCGATTTCATCACATAAGAATCCGTTGGGTTCGAAAGTTTCCGGACCTGTCAAACACTGGCGCAGAGGGCTTTTGGGTATATGCCGGACAATACGCTGGGATTCTACAATTCAAATGCCATCGACTATGCAGCCGGCGGCGATGCGCCCAATCCGAAGCTGTTCGATTTCCTGAAGCGTTGCAAGCCAGGTGGCCGCATTCTTGAATTGGGGACTGGCTCGGGGATCGATGCACGCGCTATTTTGAACGCGGGGTTTCAACTCGATGCAACAGACGGTTCCGCCGAACTGGCGGCAATCGCTTCGAGGCAGTTGGGCCAGCCCGTCAGAACGATGATGTTCGACGAACTTTCTGCGGTCGAGGAATATGACGGTATTTATGCCTGCGCATCACTGACTCATGTGCCCAGAGGCGAGCTCGCCCCCATCATTGAGAAAACCTACGCCGCGTTGGCGAAAGGCGGCATCGTTTGGGCAAGCTTCAAGACCGGTACGGCTGAAGGCCACGACGCACTTGGCCGCTATTACAACTATCTATCACCGGAAGAGCTTCGGCATTGCTGGGGCAAGAATGTCCACTGGTCTGATATCACGATAGAATGCTGGACTGGCGGTGCTTACGATAAACGCCCCACCGACTGGGCAGCCGTCGTGGCAGTGCGATAGTTTCCGAAGGGTAAACTAGAAATTGAGCCTGGCCATTGCAAGTGAATCGACATATTCGCCAGCTCTGAAGGCGTCTTTCTGACGAACACCTTCGGCCACAAAACCGAACTTCTCATAGAGACGGATAGCGGCGGCATTATCGACATAAACGGTCAGTTCAAGCCGCTTCAGATCGAGCCAATTGTCGGAGATATCGATCAGCTCGGTCATAAGTGCCGTGCCAATCCCTTTGCCGATATGTTCGTCAGCTATGCCCATCATGATATCTGCGGCATGGCTCCGTCGTCCTCTGTGTCGCACCAAGCCGGCATTTCCGACAATCTCTGCATTGATAGTCGCAACAATCACAGTCGATTCCGGGCCAAGCGACTCCAGCCATTTCCTTGTCGTCTCGAGGCGCTGGAACGGCATGCGCAAGGTGCCGAACCGAAATCCCGGCATGTTCTGCAGACGGGTGAGGCCTTCGACATCTGTGGCTTCCACTGCGCGAATGACGAGATTTTCAGGTCTCATTTGAACTCCCGGTTCAGTGCTCAAGCAATCTCAGTTTGCTGGCTGACAAACATCCAGGCAAACCGAGACAGGCTGGCGATTTTTATCGCAGATACAGCCCTTTGACGCGGAATAGGATAGCGCGGGCATTCCCCGGCCGCAAAATGAATAAATTGCGACAAGCACGAAGGCGAGAACCGTCAGGCAAAGTATTCGATACATTTTGAACTCCCGTGGGAAGGAAGACCAAAATATTGTCCATGCAGGCAGAGAAGTTCTCAACACCAACAATTGCCTCGTAACTATATGGAAAATCTATGGCGCGTGCGTGGGCACATCCTCTTAGAACAACGCCGCCCAACTCGGGCGGCGCTGTAAAATTCAGGTATTCCTACCGGCGTTATCGTTCCGGGCGATCAGTTTTCAGCGCCGTAAGCGTCGAAATCAAAGTACTTGTCGTTGACTTCCTTGTACTTGCCGTTCGCGCGGATTGCCTTGATTGCATTGTTGAACTTTTCAACCAGTTCGGGGCGCCCCTTCTTCAAGGCTACGCCGACACCGACGCCATGGATGTTATCGTCCGACGGATAGGTGCCAACCATCTTGCAGCAGGCGCCATCCGGCGTCTTCAGCCACTCGCTCAGCGTTACACTGTCGTCGTTGACAGCATCAAGGCGGCCATTGGCCATATCAAGCCGATATTCTTCGGCAGTCGGATAGGCCTTGATCGTGCTGTCGGTGAACGCGTGTTCCGCATAGTTCGCATGCGTCGTGGACACCTGAACGCCGATCGTCTTGCCGGCAAGGTCTTCCTTGGTTACGCCCTTGATGTCGCTATCCTTGGGCACTGCAATGCCGGGAGGCGTGTTGTAATACTTGTTGGAAAAATCGACCTGCTTCTTGCGCTCATCCGTGATCGACATGGAAGAAACATAAGCGTCGAACTTTCCGGCCTGAAGTGCCGGAATGGTGCCATCCCACTCCTGCGTGATGAATGTGCACTCGGCCTTCATTTCCTCGCAGAGTGCTCTTGCGATATCGACATCGAAGCCCGACAGTGAGCCATCCGGATTGGTGAAATTGAACGGCGGATATGCGCCTTCTGTCCCGATTACAAGTTTCAGCGTTTCTTCGGCACTTGCAGTGCCAATTGCCAAACCACCCGTCGTGGCCACGATCCCCACAATCGAAGCTGCCACGGCCATACTCTTTAAAACGCGCATTCCCATTCCTCCCATTTTGTCTCGGCGGTTCCAGAATTGCTCTTCTGGTTCAGCCCTTGCAAGGGGAGGCTTCACGTCGGCAATGTAAATTGCCGACTCGTCATGATTTCTCCCCCGTTGCTATCAATAGATGGTTCGGTGGAACTTGCACAATGTCTTTTCTGAAAAGGTGAAAACGGTTCGGAATGCGCTTCAGACTGTGCAGCGAAACAGCATGTTCAACCGCCAGTACAAGCGGACGGCACGGCACGGCCGACGCCCCAGGATAAACGTCCTTGCACGATGGTTAGCGTCTGCTTGCCGTTCGAATAGGTTGTCCCCTCCTGGCCCATGGCGGGCAGATCGATTGCGGCAGCGCCATTAACGGATACCGATGCACGATCACCGAAAAGGCGCACTGCCAGACGTGTACCATCCTCGCACGTGTAGTCGCTGACGGGATAGGGATTACCTGCGCCGATAGACGCACCGGATGCAGAATGCCCGAAGCCTGCGAACATCAACGCAGCGACTGCCGCGATCGATAAACTTCTCAACATAATGTTTCTCCAGACTGGCACAGCAACGGAGTTGAAGCAGAGAAGCATATCTTACCCGATTCTCTGGCACGCTTTGAGCGTCATTTCGGGCAAATGGCGTATTGACCAGACATCCATTAGTATCTGCAGCCGAATAGTGCATCTCTACCATGCCATCGACAGTCGCGGCAACACGACCATGCATCCAACAATGGGTAATGGCATCGTGCCGGATATTCGGCGTCGCCCTTGGCTGTCTGATAAGAGCCAGACAACCCACCTGTAAGCCCGGATGGATTGGACCCGACACAAGGCCGGCACCAACCTGCTTGGCGTTGGCTGTGGCTGTATCAAGCTGACTTTCGATATTGAGATCGCCACCGACATCGGCAATCACGGTTTCGCCCGAGACTGTCGCACCGCGAAGATTGGTGTCGTTCCCGGAGTTTACATAGACCGTTCCGCTACCTGCGACATGTGTATTGACGTTGGTGACGGTCTTGTCGTTGCCTTTGCCCCGACCGAAGCTCGCGCTAATGCCGGGGCTCAGGAAGTCAATGGATAGTCCGCCGGAGACATTCTTGCTTGAATTTTCCGTTGTAGCCTTGGCGCTTTCCAGATTGATATCATTGCCTGCAATGAGCGCAATATCACCACGACCGCCGGACAGCGTACCATCTGCGTTGTAACCGGCACCGATTTGCGCGCCAACCGCATTGATATCGCGCCCTGCTTCCACAATGACTGTATCGCCAGCACGAATGGTCGTCGAAACAGGTATCGAAGCCGAACCTTCAGCACTGTTCTTCTGATACTCGAAGCCAATATCAAGAGACCCGGAAATCAGTTGCTCTTCCGGATTCCAGTTATTCTTCTCGTTTGCGCTATTCAGAACGTCATCGACATATTTGCCGTTGACCCCGGCAATTGTCGCCATGGCAATCGAATTGGCTGCATTGCCATCGCCGACCTTCTTTGCTGCCTCATAGGCATTGCCGACAGCAGCTGCGGCCTGTGACGAAACCGTTGCTGTTACGCTCGTTTACTGTCGCACTCAGAATGTTACGGAGCACCACAAAAGAATGCTGACCTTTCTAATAATCCAATACATCCATATTTCAACCAACTCTTCTCACTAACTATCTGATTTTTTTTGATTTATTCTGTAAACTTCTCCAGTTTCCACTGACCACTCCCCAGACGCATAACTGAAAGGGAAATCTGGATAGCAAACCAGAAGTCCTAAAAAAAAATTCTCAAAATCGATATTGAGCTTTTCAACTATTCGGAACTCATCGACTCGAACAACCGCATAATGATCTCCCGAGTCAAAACCAAATCCAGTACCCAAGCTATCAAAACCGAAAAGGAGTATATCTCCTTTTGCTCCGTTATCATAAATCATACGATCTTTATAATACTCATCGACCGCACTAATCAGTTCATTGGTAAACTCAAAATGAGCGGGAAAGTTTTTTGGTTCATTTTCTTCTTTAATTTTGCCGTATCCGAAGCGGATCAAGAACTCCCAATATGCGTCGGGACACTCTGGATACTTCGCACGCTGCGCAATGATCTCGGTCTCTGCTACGGGCTTCAAATTTTTAATCAATTGAGTTCTATTCGGCGACAGCCTGATCAAATCGTCAAACATTGAAGACCTCATTTTCTTGGCACCGGTGTTGGGAATGCACCTTGTGTCGGACTTCTTGCTCCATGTATGCCTCCCTGATGTTGACTTGGCATTGCGGGATGAGCGTTCCACCACTGGTTAGGACCACCATATCTCTGTGGAATAGCCGTCCAGCTCGCCCATGAAATCCGCAACCTTCGCCTTGGTAGCTTCGGGTGACATATCTTTCGGCGTATTCGTAAACAGATCACCGTTGATCAGGCCAGCTCGCATCGTATCGCGAATTGCGTTGATGCGATCCGCCAAACGTTGAGCAGCCGCTTTGTCGCCGATCTGCATAGCTTGGAAGTCTTTAGTTTCTTCAAGTGCAATAAGCCGTTCCGCTAACGCATCTGAATATGCTTTGAGTGGTCCGCCATTATGGGGTGAAACCCCCATTTTGGCCGCCAGTTCTGGATCGGCGGGCATATTCAGTAGATTGCGCATATCATCAATATTGAATTGACCCTGCTTTGAGAGCTGCTGCAACAGAGTAATACCCCTGAAGGCTTGCCGTTCAATAATATGATGCTCCTGAAAAGTGGGCGTTTCTGCCATATTATTATTTCCCAATAAATATGCACTAATACATGTAAAATAAACTATAGATTCGTAGCGTCCCGGAAACGAACACCATTTAAATCCGTAATTGATTTGCAAATTGAATAAAGATTACAGTCACAGAAAATATTACCAGAAAAAGGTGTTCTAAATACGTGCGCATCTCCAACAATATTCTCCTTAAAAACAATTATTACTCCACTACCCAACAAACTATATTGCTTTCCAGCTACAAACTCGTCGCTAATCGTAATATTTAATTTCGATTTTTCTTCATCAACTGCATCAATAGTTCGCACAACATCACAGAGGTAATGCCGGGGACCTTTAGAGCCGTCGGCGAGCGTGTAGTCGCATTCCGCAAACGCAAAGCCTTCTGGATCAACGGTTTCAAATATCTGCTTCAAGCGCTCGGAGATAAACCAGTAGCCACTTATGCCGCCTTCGATATCTCGCGGCGCATCCCCCAGTTTAGGATCGTAGGCGATATGCGGTTTTTCTTTCAAAGCAGGAAAGCCGCCTTCGGCAGGCTTTACAATAAGCCGCGGCGGCGTCAGTAGTTTTTCTTCATTAACGAATACGAGGCCATGCCCCTTTCCTCCGCCCGTGACATCTGGGCCGAATACATAGAACTTACGGGGGGTAGAACCATTCTGTTTCGTCAAATCCGTCGCGGACGACGAAATACCCTTTATACGTGGTGCAACCATTTTTTTCCTCAGTAGGTTTTTGAATGTTGATGCTCGCTTTAGCTTCTTAATCACTAAAAATTTTAAGCCGTTAACCTTGAACACGCCACCGCTCAACGAGGGTGCGGACGCCATCCTTGACTTTCTGCCACTCGGGCAGTGCATCGACGGGCATCAGAAGGATCGCTTCCAGCTGCAGATCCGTCAGGTACAGATAAACCTTGCAAAGAGGGTTTTCGTCTTTGCTTTCTGGAGCGGAGCAGCCCAATTTGATTTTGTAATCGCGTTGCGAGAGATCTACATAGCTGTCATCGCGAGTACCAGTTCTGTCAGTCACTTCATGCAAAAGCCCGAATTTTCGTTCTAGTCTGATGACCCCGTCCGAATGCAAGCCGTTTGAAAACGCTATGGAGGGAGATTCAGATTCCCCTTTGGCGGTATCGACGAACCGCAAACTCAATATCTTAACCACATAATCACGTGGTCCAGGTGCTTCGCGTCCCTCTTCCTTGGGGCGAAAATTTGCGTCGTACCACATGTCCTTTTGTGGTGACCGCAAATCGGGCAGCCAGAAGGCGAATTCGAGACTGGTTTCTTTTGGCTGGCAGTTCACTCCCTCTGGGGTTCGACGGCCAGTGAAATAACCGTATGGAATATCAAATGTATGCGGACCAAGGTAACGCCGGACCTTATAGGTCTTGTCCATTTTTTGTATGCCCGCCCAGCGATGCATCATGTCCTCGACTTCCGGCTTGCACGGATATTGTTCATCCGCAGCAGCAACTTGCGAGCCAATGGCGGTCAAAAAGCCCAGCAATGGTAACAATCTGAAAATGTTCAATAACCATTCCTCCGAGCACCGCCAATCGACCGGGATGTTTGCATGGCACTGGAATATCAGCCAGAACCGCCAATCAACAACCCGTTATCACATTCGCGTGAACGTTACGGGAAGGTTAAACAAAAGGAAAATCCCTGAATATTGCCATCAAGAACCGGTGGCCCGGATAAATATTTCGCAGATCATAAACTGGAAACGGAAATACCTTTTCTTCCAGTTTTCGCTACCCGCCTTGGCCGCCCAACGTGAATGCCTCTGAGCTTTGCCGCTTCCATGCCTGCCTTGGTGCGTTCACTGATCAGACTGCGTTCGAATTCCGCCAAGGCTGCCATCAAATGGAAAACCAGCCGTCCACCCGCTGAGCTCGTGTCGATATTTTCCATCACGGAATGGAATTCGATGCCGCGATTTCCCAACTCGCTCATCAGCCCCACGAGATTGATCAATGAACGGCCAAGACGGTCCAATCGCCAGACGACAAGCGTATCGCCCGGCTGCAGGCTCGCCAGCGCTTTCTTCAGCCCTGCCCGGTCCGCCTTTGCACCGGAGACCCCTTCATCCATGAAAATTTGCTCACATCCCGCGAGCTTCAAGGCGTTTAGCTGCAGATCGACTTTTTGTTCTTCAGTCGACACCCGCGCGTAACCGACCTTTCTGGGTTTGAAGAGAATATGGCTTTCGGCTTCTATTGGTAATGTTCTGGATTTCACTGCATGGTTTCTCTGCCTTTCCTTCAGTATTCGCGCCGTTTTCATCACTGTCGAGACCCTGATTTGTTGAGGGGAAAGGCAACCCTTCACCAAGTCAAGAGTGGTCAACATTTTTACATGAATTATTTTGGTCGAATCCAAATCATCGGCGGAATGACTGGATTTTCGACTTAACTTTTCTTTTGACTGCTTTCTGACGAAGTCTTGTGCGAAGGTTTCCGTTTAAGAAAGCCTTCGACTGTCAGTCGGAAGCCGGGGGAGCATGATGCCAGCATCAACTATGACATTGAGACGAATATTGTTGGCGTTGCTGTGGCGCAGCGCTGACAGTCGACGTAGCCGTAGCTGCGGTTTGTCAGCTACGACTACGCTCCATGCACTTGCCAAAACGGACAATTTCGATCTTTTTTCCTAACGCACATCCCTCATCATGGTGAACTTCGTTAGAGAAGACACCTTTATCCATGCTGGATTCAACATCACGGCCCAGGTTTCGGCTTCAACCTTCGTTCGAAACCTGCCTGTCTTGTTCGGCCAACCTTTGCGCCGAATTTGAACATGCCACTGTCCAGGGCCCTTTTGTCGAATCGTTGCCACCTGAAATCACCGTAATCGCTAGTGTGCCGGGGTTTCGACGCAGTGCCAAAATTGTGCCAACAAATAGCTAAATTCCAATCGCCAATTTCGCGACTTTCGTAATTATTTGATTTTATTGATAAAAATGGCGCACCCGACAGGATTCGAACCTGTGACCTCTGCCTTCGGAGGGCAGCACTCTATCCAGCTGAGCTACGGGTGCATCGCCGGAAGGCTCGAAGCCTTTTCATGCGCGTTTCTAACTGAACCGCGCATATGCATCAATGGCCTATTTTGATTAAGAGACGCAAATTTTGCCATTAGAGCGCATCCCGAAAAGTGTGAAACGATTTTCGGATAAGATGCGCGCCAGACCAAACACGTTACGAACGCAACCCTGGAGCCTCCTGCCCCGTCCGCTCCACATATTCCGTATAGCCGCCGCCATATTGGTGAATACCATCCGGCGTCAGTTCCAGAACCCTGTTCGACAATGCGCCTAGGAAATGCCGGTCGTGCGATACGAACAGCATTGTGCCCTCATAGGCAGCCAGCGCCTTGATGAGCATTTCCTTCGTATCGAGATCAAGGTGGTTGGTCGGCTCGTCCAGAACCAGGAAATTCGGCGGATCGAACAGCATGGCCGCCATGACCAGACGCGCCTTTTCACCACCCGAAAGCACACGGCACTTCTTTTCGATATCGTCGCCTGAAAAACCAAAGCAGCCAGATAAAGCACGAAGTGGGGCCTGCCCTGCTTTTGGAAAACGCTCTTCCAGCCATTCCAATATCGTTGCATCGCCATCAAGCACATCCATCGCATGCTGCGCGAAATAGCCGAGCTTGACGCTCGCACCGATATTGACATTGCCCTTGTCCGGTTCGGCAGCGCCTGCGACCAGTTTCAGCAACGTCGATTTTCCTGCGCCGTTGATACCCATGATGCACCAGCGTTCGCGGCGGCGAACCATGAAATCAAAACCGTCATAGATCGTGCGGCTGCCATAGGTCTTGTGGACGCCCTTGAGGCTCACGACATCCTCACCCGAACGCGGCGCAGGCGCAAAGTCGAAGGCGACCGTCTGGCGACGGCGTGGAGGCTCCACGCGGTCGATCTTCTCCAGCTTCTTCACGCGGCTTTGGACCTGTGAAGCATGAGAAGCGCGCGCCTTGAACCGTTCGATGAACTTGATTTCCTTTGCAAGCATGGCCTGCTGGCGCTCGAACTGGGCCTGCTGCTGCTTTTCATTCAGCGCCCGTTGGCCCTCATAGAAGGCATAATCGCCAGCGTAGGTCGTCAGCGAGCCAGCATCGATTTCAATGATCTTGGTCACGATGCGGTTCATGAACTCGCGGTCGTGCGAGGTCATCAGCAGTGCACCGTCATAGTTCTTGAGGAATGCTTCCAGCCAGATCAGGCTTTCGAGATCGAGATGGTTGCTCGGCTCGTCGAGCAGCATCACGTCCGGGCGCATCAGCAGAATGCGCGCCAGCGCAACACGCATTTTCCAGCCGCCGGAGAGCTTGCCGACATCGCCATCCATCATTTCCTGCGTGAAGCTGAGACCCGCCAGAACCTCACGTGCACGGCCATCCAGACCATAGCCATCAAGCTCCTCGTATCGCGCCTGCACTTCGCCATAGCGTTCGATGATGACATCCATCTCATCCATACGATCCGGATCGACCATCGCGGCTTCCAGCTCGCGGAGCTCTGCTGCGACCACACTGACGGGGCCTGCACCTTCCATCACTTCCGCGACAGCGGAACGACCACCCATTTCGCCGACATTCTGGTCGAAATAGCCGACCGTCACGCCTTTTTCGACGGAAACCTGCCCCTCATCCGGCTGTTCATCACCAGTAATCATGCGAAACAGGGTTGTCTTACCTGCGCCGTTGGGACCGACAAGGCCGATCTTTTCACCGCGATTCAAAGCGGCGGAAGCCTCGATATAGAGAATGCGATGGCTGTTGGACTTGCTGATATTGTCGATGCGGATCATGGAACGGGAGGACTTTGCGAGATGGCGTTGAGTGGGAGGTGGTCGCGTTGCGGCCTCCTATGCCATGATGACACGGGCAAGTCACCCCACTTCGCGATTGAAGAGCTGGCGGGTGGCTTAGGGAATGTTGTGCAGCCATTGCTGCGTCGAGAACTTTTCGACCACAAGCTTTTCCGCCGCCGCATATTCTTCGGGTGTAATCTTGCTGCTCACGCCGCCATTCAGCGACACAAAAGTGTCCTTCATACGCTTGATAACTTCCTCGCGTGGCAATCCGGTCTGACTGCGCACCGGATCGACGCGCTTGACGGCACTTGCGGTGCCCTTGTCGCTCAGCTTTTCGCGCCCGATGCGTAAAACCTTCACCATTTTCTCGGCATCCATGTCATAGGCCATGGTGACGTGGTGGAGAACGGTCCCCTTGGAGAAGCGCTTCTGCGCAGCGCCGCCGATCTTGCCCTTGGAACTCGAAATATCGTTCAGCGGCTTGTAGAAGGCATCGATGCCGAGCGAATTGAGCGCTTTCAGCACCCAATCATCCAGAAATGCGTAGGAATCGGCAAAGCTCATGTCACGCACAAGTTCACCTGGCGCATAGAGCGAATAGGTTATGGTGCTGCCGGGCTCCACAAACATGGCTCCGCCGCCAGTCACGCGACGGACAGTCTCGACGCTGAATTCCCGAGTTGCGTCCATATCCACTTCATTGCGCAATGACTGAAACGCGCCAATGATGATGGCCGGGCGTTCCCATTCCCAGAAGCGCAATGTCGGCGCGCGGCGCCCCGCAGCAACTTCCTGCGCCAGAACCTCGTCCAGCGCGAGATGCATGGCAGGCGAAACTGCAGGCATTTCAACAATCTGCCATTCGAAATCCCGCCATGTACGGGCAACACCCAAAGCGCGCCGGACGGCAATTGCAACCGCTTCCGGGCTGAAGCCGAGCATCATGGCGTCGGGCCTCAGGCCTGCCCTCACCGCATCGGCAATCTGCTCCGACGACGCATCGGCAGAGAGTCCCTCGACAGCGTTACGGATATCCTCCAGCGCCTCGTCCGGCTCCAGGAAAAAATCGCCCGCCACCTGTACATCACTCAGGCGCCCATCACGAACATCCAGATCGACAACGACAAGCTTTCCGCCGTGGACTTTGTATTCGCCGTGCATGGGTACAAACTTTCCGAAGAGTGAACGTGAGTGTTTCACTCTCATTTCATGAAAGCGGCGGGAAAGAAAGCGGTTCCGGCGTGATACGCTGAACTATATTCCAGCTTCAGAGGGCGCGACGCGCTGAACAAGCGAGGTCTGGCGCACTTCCTTGGTCTTGTGACCGACATATAACCCGGTAGCTATCATGGCCGCCAAAACAACGGCAATCGATTTGAAACTGAAAGGCAGATGGTGCATTTCCGATCCTCATTCCTGCCTCAACCAAACCAGAGCAGGAAATGATTGTCGACCCTGTCACTTTGAATTTTTAACCACCTCGCAAAATTCCCATTGGACGCTGCACATTCATCCTCTGTTCAAGATACCGGAACTACAGCATATTTCACCGATATCAGAGGGACTCATCATGATACCTGCACTCAAGACGACTGTTACTTCATTATGCCTTGGCGGCTTGGTGGCCGTCCTTTCGCCACTCGTCACACAGGCGTCTGCAGCCCAGCTGCAGCGCTGCGCCAGCGAAAACGGAGTCTGCCAGCTGCCCTATCCGGCCGAAGTGGTTTATGGAACCGGCGGGCGGAACACGTCGCGTTTCATTGATCGGCCACAGGTTACCTGCTCCAATCGTGTCTTCGGCGACCCGGCACCGGGCAAAAAGAAAAGCTGCTCCTTCGTGGTTCAGGACCGCTGGGACAGACCGGATCGTCCGGGCCGCCCTGATCGCCCCGGTCGTCCGGATCGTTATGACGACCGTTACAACGATAGTGACCGCGACTGGAGTCGTTGCGCGAAAGAAGGTGGGTTCTGCGATTTTTACGGTCGCAAGCGCGTCCGTTACGGCGCAAATGGCCGGTTCACAGAAGGCGTCTTCCGGAATGGCGTTCAGTGCGATAACCGCGCTTTCGGCGATCCCGCACGCGGCAAGGCCAAGGCTTGCTACGTTCTCGATTAACAATCCCGCGCAAGAACACAATAGCCCGAACCATATGGTTCGGGCTTTTTGTTCATGGCCTGGAAATATATCGAACTAAACCGACACCTCGAAACGAAGCCCATCATATCCCGGCTCGACATTGTCCGGTGTCTCGCGCATGACGGTTTCGTAATCGAGTGGAACATGCATATGCGTGAGAATGGCGCGCTGAGGCGCCAGTTTCTCGATCCATTCAAGTGCTTCGCCAAGCGAGAAATGGCTTGGATGTGGACGATATTGCAACGCATCGATAATAAGCACCTCGGCGTGATCCAAATGCTTGAGGCTTGGTTCGGGAAAAGCACTCACGTCCGTGCAATAAACGACAGAACCTATGCGAAAGCCCAGCGATTCAATATCGCCATGCACCTGACTGAACGGCTCGAAGCGGATTGAACCTCCAGCTCCCGATATGGAAAACGGGGTCTCAGGAGCGATGTCGTGCATACTCAGAATTGGTGGATAATTCGATCCGGCGGGTGTCTCGAAACAATAGCCGAATGCCTCGAAAAGCCGGTTGCGCGTCAGCCGATTGGCGTAAACATCCATGAGCCGACGATTTTCAACAACATAAGTGCGAAGGTCGTCGATACCGTGAATATGGTCTGCATGCGGATGGGTATAGACAGCCGCGTCGAGGCTGTGCGCTCCAGCATCGATCATCTGGGCTCGGAAATCCGGCCCCGTATCAATCACGACCGTTGTGTTATTACCGGCATTGTCAAATCGCTCAACCAGGAGCGATGCACGGCGACGCCTGTTTTTCGGATTCTCCGGATCACAACTGCCCCAATCACCGTTGATACGCGGTACGCCGGGAGACGACCCGCAGCCCAAAAGCGTAAAACGCAGGCAATTACGCGGCGCTGTCACGATCAATTTCCTTTTGCGGCCAAATCTTCTGGCATAGGCATCTTGGAGAACAGGCGGAAGACATTTTCGCTGGTAATTTGCGCAATTTCTTCCCTGCTCACGCCAATCGTCTCGGCAAGTACGGCGGCGGTATGCTGCACGAAAGAAGGCTCGTTGCGCTTGCCACGATAAGGAACCGGCGCCAGATAAGGAGCATCTGTCTCGACGAGCAAACGATCACGCGGAACGATGGAAGCAACTTCGCGGATTTCGGCTGAGTTTTTGAAAGTCAGAATTCCCGAGAAAGAGACGTAACCGCCGAGCGCAATGCCCTTTTCAGCCAGAGCGCGACCGGAAGAGAAGCAGTGCAGGATGAACGGAAAAGCGCCCTTCTCCGTCTCACGCTCCAGAATCTCGGCCATATCCTCATCTGCGCTACGGGCATGAATGACCAGCGGCAATTGAGTACGACGTGCCGCCTCGATGTGCACGAGAAAACCCTGCCTCTGTGCTGCCGGTGGCGCATAATCATAGTGATTGTCGAGCCCCGCCTCGCCGATAGCCACCACTTTCGGGTGCTCGGCCAGACGCACGAGATCATCGGCGGTCACGTCCAGTTCTTCATGCGCATTATTCGGATGGGTTCCGACCGAACAATAAACGGAATCATAGGTTTCAGCGAGTGCACGGATCGTGTCGAACTTCTTGACCCGTGTGGAAATGGTCACCATGCGCCTGACCCCGGCATCCAGAGCGCGCTGAACGATGTCATCGCGCTCCGGCTCGAAGTCGGCAAAGTCGAGGTGACAATGACTATCGACAAGCATCATCGAACTCAGTTCTGCTCTTCTGTTTCCACATAGCGCGGAAATACCGGCTGCGGAGCTGGCAGATCGGTCCCGCCGACAAGCTGGCTTGCCGTAACGTCGGAGAACTGACGCTTGTTGGCAGGGATAGCCAGTATGTCGAGAAGCTTTTCCGCCGACTGCGGAATAAACGGCTGCACCATGATGCCAACGCGCCGGATCACCTCGGCCGTCACATAAAGGACAGTGCCCATGCGGGCTGGATCAGTCTTGCGCAAAGCCCAAGGCTCCTGTCCCGCAAAATAACGGTTGGCTTCGGCAACAACAGCGAAAATCGCCCCAAGCGCAAGATGCAGCGCCTGATCGTCCATTGCCTTGCGTGCGGTATCGAGCGCCGTATCGGCCTGATCGAGAATGGCCTTATCCGCGTCCGAGAATTCGCCCGGAACCGGAACCTTGCCTTCACAATTCTTGGCGATCATCGACAGCGAGCGCTGGGCAAGATTGCCGAGATCGTTCGCCAGGTCAGCGTTGGTGCGGTTGACGATAGCGTCGTGGCTATAGCTGCCGTCCTGACCGAACGGCACTTCACGCATCAGGAAATAGCGCAACTGATCGAGCCCATAACGCTCAACCAGGCCAAACGGATCGATCACATTGCCGAGGGACTTCGACATTTTCTCGCCGCGGTTGAACAGGAAGCCGTGTGCAAAAACCCGCTTCGGCAGCGGAATACCAGCTGACATCAGGAATGCGGGCCAGTAGACAGCGTGAAAGCGCGAGATATCCTTGCCGATGATATGCGCATCTGCTGGCCAATAACCCCACTTTTCGTCCGTAGTATCGGGATAGCCGAGAGCGGTAATGTAATTGGTCAGGGCGTCGACCCATACATACATGACATGCTTCTCGTCGCCCGGCACCGGAATGCCCCAGTCGAAGGTCGTGCGCGAAATCGACAGATCCTTCAGGCCCGACTTGACGAAGCTCACGATCTCGTTGCGGCGCTCCGCAGGCATGATGAAGCCCGGATTATTCTCGTAAAGATCGAGCAGCTTGTCCTGATAGGCTGAGAGACGGAAGAAATAGCTTTCCTCCTCGACCCATTCGACAGGCGTACCCTGTGGGCCGTAACGAACGCCATCTTCGCGGACTTCCGTTTCCTCTTCACCATAGTAGGCTTCGTCACGCACGGAGTACCAACCGGCATATCCACCCTTGTAGATATCGCCATTGTCGGCCATCGCTTTCCAGATGGCCTGGCTGGCCTTGTAATGGCGCTCTTCCGAGGTGCGAATATAATCGTCATTCGAACTGTTCAGTACATCCGCCATTTGCCTGAACGCAGCCGTATTGCGATCTGCAAGCTCACGCGGCGTGATGCCTTCCTTGCGCGCGCTCTGCAGCATCTTGATACCGTGTTCGTCCGTACCGGTCAGAAAGAAAACATCCTTGCCGTTCAGGCGCTGAAAACGCGCCATTGCATCGGTCGCGATCAGTTCATACGCGTGGCCGATGTGCGGCTTTCCGTTCGGATAAGCAATCGCGGTGGTGATGTAATATTTTTCGCGGCTCATTATGGACCCGGTCTTTCGAAGTTTGAAAGCGCGCCTGAATGATTAGCAGACACACGAGGAGAAA
>WPCJ01210420.1_pt1 | contig 23917 bp, 23 predicted proteins | sample 5399831 | NCBI WGS metagenome assembly WPCJ01 (sample SAMN12869470, study PRJNA574797) | sludge metagenome | isolation source: wastewater treatment of pH10 | place: China:Beijing | collected 2019-05-20 | reverse complement strand
GCACGGGCGCCGGCTGCGACGGTTGCCAGCCTGGCTGCCACCCGCCGGGCAGGCGCGCCACCGGCACCCCTTCATGCGCGGCCACCATGAATTCGTGCCAAGCCTGCGCCGGCAGCGCGCCGCCCGTCACCTTCTTCATCGGCCGGGCGTCGTCGTTGCCGAACCACACCCCGGTGGTGAGATTGGCAGTGTAGCCGACGAACCATGCATCGCGGGAGTTCTGGCTGGTGCCGGTCTTGCCGGCCGAGGGCCAGGCGAAGGCCGCCTTGCGCGCCGTGCCGGCCTCCACCGTGCCCGCCATCATCGCATTCATCATGCCGACGATCTCCGGCTTCAGCACGCGCGGCGCCGAACCGCCATTGTATTCATAGAGCACCTTGCCCTTGACGGTCGTCACCCGGCGCACGAAATGCACCTGCGGACGGTAGCCGCCATTGGCGAAGGGCACATAGGCCGCCGTCAGCTCCAGCGGCGTGACCTCCGACGTGCCGAGCGAGATCGAGACGTTCTTTTGCAGGTCGGACTGGATGCCCATGCGGTTGGCGACCTCGATCACCGCCTCCGGCCCCACCTCCATGGTAAGCTGGGCCGCCACCGAATTCAGCGACTTGGCAAGCGCCGTCGCCAGCGTGACCTTGCCGTAGTATTTGCCGCCATAGTTCACGGGCTTCCACTTGCCGATCTGGATCGGCGCGTCGTTGCGCACGCTGTCGGGCGTGCGCCCGGCTTCCAGCGCCGCCGCATAGACGAACGGCTTGAAGGCCGAGCCCGGCTGGCGGCGCGCCTCGGAGGCACGGTCGAACTGGCTGGTCGAATAGTCGTAGCCGCCGACCATGGCCCGCACCGCGCCGGAATTGTCGATCGACACCAGCGCACCCTGGCTGACGTCGAGCGTCTTGCCGTTCTCGTCGATCAGCCGGCGGATCGAGCGCTCGGCCAGCTTCTGGAGGTCGAGGTCGATGGTGGTGTCGACGATGATGTCGCCCTGCACCTCGCCGATGAGGGCCGGCAGTTCCTCCATCACCGTGTCGGCGACGTAGTTCTCCGATCCGGTCCAGTAGGACGGCACGCGCGCCGCCGGCGCGCTCATGGCATGCGCCACCTCGCGGGAGCTTACCAGCCCCTCGTCCTGCATGGCGGCCAGCACGAGCTGCGAACGCTCTTCCGCCGCCTTCGGATCGCGGGCCGGCGAAAGCCGTGACGGGGCCTTGAGCAGCCCGGCAAGAAGCGCAGCTTCGGACAGGCTCACATCGCGGGCGCTCTTGCCGAAATAGCGGCGCGACGCAGCCTCCACGCCATAGGCGCCCGAGCCGAAATAGACCCGGTTGAGATACATCGCCAGGATCTCGTCCTTGGTGTGCTTGTGCTCCAGCCACAGGGCGAGCAGCACCTCCTGCACCTTGCGCTCCAGCGTGCGGTCCGGTTTCAGGAACAGGTTCTTGGCGAGCTGCTGGGTGAGCGTCGAGCCGCCCTGCGTGAAGCGGCCGTGCATGATATTGGTGACCATGGCGCGGGCCAGGCCGATCGGGTCGAAGCCGAAATGCGAATAGAACCTGCGGTCCTCGATGGCGATGACCGCCTTCGGGATATAGGCCGACATTTCCGACAGGCGCACCGCTTCGCCACCGCTCATGCCGCGATTGGCGATGAGGCGACCGTCCACCGATACGAGCTTGATGTTGGGCGCCCGGTCGGGGATCGACCATGTCGTGGCGGCGGGCATCTTGGCGCCGTAATAGACGACCATGCCGGCGGCGGCGATGCCGCCCCAGATGGCCAGCACGAAGCCCCAGTAGACCAGCCGCGTGAGAAGGCCGAACAGCCCGCGCCGCTTGCGCCGACCGCCACGGGCGGTCCTGCCGCCGCCGGACCTGCGCGCGTTTGCGGGCTTGCGACTGCGTGACTTACGGCTTGAGGGCACGACACGATCCTCCTCGTGCACGGCAAAACCCGCCACCGACGCGTCGCGCGCCGGCTCGTCGAAACTCGGTTCGATGCGTCTGTTCTTGCGGTTCGCCATGCGCGATGCCGTATCTTCCCCAGCCAATGGCGATGGGGTGAAGGCTAGACATGGCGATTTAAGGGCGGGTTAACTTCGCCGCCTTGCCGAAAAGTGGAAAAGACCGCCGCTCAGGTCATCGGCAGGATAAGGCAACGGCCATTCGGAAAGCCGTCGCCGTATTTGCGCCACGACGCCGGGCAGCAGGCGTCGTGGCATAAAGGATATCAGCGCACGACCAGCACCGGCACCTTGGAGTGGGTCAGCACTTCCACGGTCTGGCTGCCGAGCAGCAGGCGGCCGAGGCCGCGCCGGCCATGCGAGGCCATGACGATCAGGTTGCTGCCATGCTCTTCGGCGACTTCGATGATGGCGTCGGCCGGCCAGCGATCCGCGACATGGACGACCTTGGCCTCGACCCCCATCTTCTCGGCGGCCGCACGCGCCTTCTCCAGAAGGCCGCCGGCGAATTCCTTCTGGCCTTCTTCATAGCGCGAAATGTCGTTGGGTCCGGCCACCCAGCCGGAAGCGGTGGCGCCCGCGGCGATGGGGAAGGGTTCGGTGACCATCACGAAGATGACCTTGGCCGACAGCGCCTTGGCCAGCGAGAGCCCATGATCGATGCCCTTCTGGGCCAGTTCGGATCCGTCGGTGGCGATGAGGATATGGGAATACATGGTGCGTCCTCTTGTTGTGTCGGGTTCAAGGAAACCAGAGCCGCAGACGGCCTGCAAGTGGATGTGGCCGAACCGACAATGATCAAGCCGGCCGTCGCGCAAACCGCGCTCCGCCTGTATCCTGTTCGCATGGAGGTGCCTGCACCACCTTGACGCAGGTCAATCGGCTCCCCGAAGGCCGGTTTTCCAGCATTTGCGGCAGCGAAACAGCCGCCCTTTCCGCAACGTAATATTTATTTGCCGTAAGGCTTTGTGAGCGGGGAACCGGATGTATATTTCTGCGTTTAGGGTAAATTCTCCACCAGTGTTCGATGTCGAGGGAGGTTGCCGATGGATCGCCTGCAGTTCTTCTCGTCTGTCCGCGTCTCGCGGGGTCGTGGCCAGCCCGTCCAGGACATCGAAAATGTCGCCGAGGCGCTTGCCTTCCTGCGCGAATGGCCCGTCGGGCGACGCGGTCCGGTCTATCGTTGCGCGCTGAACTGCTGTGCGGCGGCGATGGCGGCGCAGATGAGCGCGGAAGAAGCACGCAAGTCCTTTGCCGGCTTCGCACGCATCACCGGATTGCTGGTCGACAGCGGCCCCTCGCCCCTCGTGGCGGCCACGCGCTCGACCCAGCGCCGCACCGCCACCTGACCGTGCGGACGTAAAGCAGGACATTTTCTGGAAAGTCGCAAGGAAACTGCCCGGCAGTTCATCACCACCGGGCAGGAAGGTTCAGTTCTGCTCGACTGACACGCCGCCTTCATCGATTTTAAGCTCGATGCCGCTTGGCTTCGATTCCTCACGATAAACGTAGACACCCAACCCGATCACCACGACGACAAGCGCGCCGATGAGGAGATAAAGCGTATTCTTGTTCATAGGCACGCTCTCTCGGTCGGTCTCAGGCTGTCTTCACGAGGCGGATGAGCAGCAGCAGGATCACCGCGCCGATCACCGCATTGATGATGGCGCCGATAATGTCGCCGCCGATGTAAAGGCCGATCCGCGGCAACAGCCACCCGGCGATGAGCGCGCCGACAATGCCCACCACGATATTGCCGAGCAGGCCGAAGCCATACCCCTTGACGATCAGGCCGGCGAGCCAGCCCGCGATCGCACCGACAATGAGAAAGATGATAAGACCTTCCACACCCATGACATTCCCTCCATGAGAAATGGCCGAGTCGGAGCGTCTCGCCCCGAATCAACCTCGGGTTTCAACAAATGCAGGGTATGGGAATATGCACACCGCCGCCACCCGTTACATTGGGCGCGGTTGCAGGCCGTCAAGCCTTGGCGAGGCTATTCTTCCTCGTCAGTCTCATCCGCCTCGTCATCGGCGGTTTCCGGGCGCCAGCTCGTCGGCTCGATCTTCTTCTGGGTTTTCGAATCCGTATAGGCCCACCATGCCTGATCCCCGGCATCCCAGCGGGCGACGGATTCGTTCATCACCCCGTCGCTGTCGGTCCAGTAGACGGTGACGCGCGAACCGTCCTTCGGTGCGGTGGAGATCGGTTCACGCTCGGCCATGGTCCATCCTTTTCTGCTGCCCTGTCCTTAAGGGCGGTGACGGAACTGCAACGCGCTCCGTCACCTGCCGGTTCCAGCCTCAGCTATGGGCGAAGATGTCGGTTTCTTCCCAGCCCATCAGGTCGAGCCTTGCGCGCGTCGGCAGGAAGCGGAAGCAGGCTTCGGCCTCGCGAACGCGGCCATCGCGCGCCAGCCGCCCCGCCAGCACGTCGCGCAGGCGGTGGAGGTAGAGCACGTCGGATGCGGCATACTCGAGCTGTTCGGACGACAGCATCTCTGCCGCCCAGTCCGACGACTGTTGCTGCTTCGACAGGCTGACGCCCAGCAGCTCGTTGCAGATGTCCTTCAACCCGTGGCGGTCGGTGTAGGTGCGGGTGAGCCGCGAGGCGATCTTGGTGCAGAACACCGGCTCGGGCATGACCCCGAAAGCGTTGTAGAGCACCGCCAGGTCGAAGCGGGCATAGTGGAACAGCTTCGTCACCTTGGCGTCGCGCAACAGGCCGACGAGGTTCGGCGCCTCCTTCTGGCCGGCCGCGATCTGGATCACGTCGGCCGTGCCGTCGCCCGGCGAGATCTGCACCACGCACAGGCGGTCGCGATGCGGATTGAGGCCCAGCGTCTCGGTGTCGATGGCGACCGCATCGACGTCGTAATGGGCGAGATCGGGCAGATCGCCCTTGTGAAAGCGGATATTGCTCATGCCCGCCTCACTTCGTCAGCGCGTCGAGGATGCGCGCCCAGGAGCGCTGGCCCTTGTGGAACGACGACAGCTCGTATTTCTCGTTGGGCGAATGGATGCGGTCGTCGGAAAGGCCGAAACCGACCAGCAGCGACTCCATGCCGAGATAGGTCTGGAAATCGCGGACGATCGGGATCGAGCCGCCCATGGCGATCATCACCGCGGGCTTGGGCCATTCGTCGGACAGCGCATCCTTGGCCTTGGCGAGGAACGGCGAGTCGTAGGAAAGCTGGATGGCCGGCGACCCGCCATGCTGGTGGAACTCGACCGAACAGTCGGCCGGAATGCGCTCCTCGACGAATTTGCGGAATGAGGCGCGAATCTTCACCGGGTCCTGCTTGTGAACGAGGCGGAACGACACCTTAGCCGAGGCCTGCGATGCGATCACCGTCTTGAAGCCCTTGCCCGTATAGCCGCCGGTGATGCCGTTGAACTCGGCCGTCGGGCGCGCCCACACCAGTTCGAGAACCGAGCGGCCCTTTTCGCCCGAAGGGATCGAGAGGCCGACCTCTCCGAGGAAGGTCTCGGCCGTCTCGCCGAGCGTCTCCCACGATTTCAGCACCTGCGCCGGCGTTTCCTCGACGCCGTCGTAGAAGCCGGGAATGGTGACGCGCCCGCTCTCGTCATGGATATCGGCAAGCACGCGCGCAAGGATGCGGATCGGATTGGCGGCGGCACCGCCGAACTCGCCCGAATGCAGGTCGCGGTCGGCGGCATGGACGGTCACCTCCTCTCCCACCAGGCCGCGCAGCGCGGTGGAGATGGCCGGCGTGTCCCGGTCCCACATGCCCGTATCGCACACCAAGGCGAAATCGGCTTTCAGTTCCTCGGCATTGGCCTCCAGGAACGGCTTGAGCGACGGCGACCCGCTTTCTTCCTCGCCCTCGAACAGAAGCGTGATGCGGCAGGGCAGCGAGCCGTGCACCGCCTTCCAAGCGCGGCAGGCTTCCACGAAGGTCATCAGCTGGCCCTTGTCGTCGGCCGAGCCGCGCCCGGTGATGACCTTGCGGCCGGGCTCCATTTCCTTCAGCGCCGGCGCGAAGGGATCGTCATTCCAAAGTTCCAGCGGATCGACCGGCTGCACGTCGTAATGGCCGTAGAACAGCACATGCGGGCTGCCTTCCGAGCCTTCGTGATGGGCGACGACCATGGGGTGACCGGGCGTGTTGCGCACCGAAGCGTCGAAGCCGATGCTTTTCAGGTCTTCGACCAGCCATTCCGCACCCTTGCGACAGTCGGCGGCAAAGTCGGGATCGGTCGAGATCGAGCGGATGCGCAGCAGCGAGAACAGCCGGTCGAGGCTGTCGTCGAGCGACTGGTCGATGCGGTCGAGAACGGGGGAAAGTTTGGACATGGATTTCAGGCCTTTCGATTCTGGGCGCAACCCTAGAGCAATTCCAGCAAAAGTGCGAAGCGGTTTTGCGTTCGGAATTGCGTCAAAACAAAAGGTTAGAGCGTTTTCGCGATTCGAGGAAAAACGGAAAGGCTCCAGGGCATTTTGCAGCCAGACGGAAACGCCTGGCGTTGCACGAATGCGGCTGCAAAACCAGGCTGTCGCGGCGAACCGGGAAGGCGGTTAGCGAGGCCGGAAGGCCGGGGAAACCCTGTCAAACGCACAAAAAAGTGCCGCCGTGGCGGAGGGGGAACCACGGCGGCTTGCTTTAAACGGCGCGGCAGCCCGGAGAGGGGGATAGGCTGCCGCGTTGTCCGGGAAAGGCGGGGGACGGGCCTTGATTCCGGACTTCGGCGAAAACTGCCGATGCCTGCTATCTGTGGATTGGAACATGGCGATTCAAGGGCACAAAGATTACATCTTTGTAACATAGGCGTGATGCCTGTTTTCCCTTGTCAGCAGAGGCCGGTTGCAGCGGGCATAAGCCGCCTTTGCGATGGACCGCGACGCCCCGCCACGCTATCCATGCGCCATGAAAAAAGGCGATCATCTCTTCCTTGTCGACGGCTCCGGCTATATTTTCCGGGCCTATCACGCGCTGCCGCCGCTCAACCGCAAGTCGGACGGGCTGCCGACCAACGCCGTGCTCGGCTTCTGCAACATGGTGTGGAAACTGATGCGCGACGCGCGCGACACCGATGTCGGCGTCACCCCCACCCATTTCGCCGTCATCTTCGACTATTCGTCCAAGACCTTCCGCAACGACCTCTATCCCGAATACAAGGCCAACCGCTCGGCCCCGCCGGAAGACCTGATCCCGCAATTCGGGCTGATCCGCCACGCCACCCGCGCCTTCAGCCTGCCCTGCGTGGAGATGGAAGGCTATGAGGCCGACGACCTGATCGCCACCTATTGCCGGATGGCCGAGGAGGCCGGCGCCGACGCCACCATCATTTCCTCCGACAAGGACCTGATGCAGCTCGTCAGCCCGGCCGTGTCCATGTACGACCCGATGAAGGACCGCCAGATCGGCATTCCCGAAGTGGTCGAGAAATGGGGCGTGCCGCCGGAAAAGATGATCGACCTCCAGGCCCTGACCGGCGACTCGATCGACAATATCCCCGGCGTTCCCGGCATCGGCCCCAAGACTGCCGCCCAGCTTCTGGAGCAGTTCGGCAATCTGGACACGCTGCTTGCCCGCGCCGAGGAGATCAAGCAGCAGAAGCGGCGCGAATCGATCGTCGAGAACGCCGACAAGGCGCGCATCTCGCGCGAATTGGTCACGCTCAGGCGCGACGTGCCGGTGAAGGAGGTGCCGGACGATTTCCTGCTCGAGCCCTCCGACGGCCCGAGATTGGTCGCCTTCCTCAAGGCGATGGAATTCACCACGCTGACGCGGCGCGTCGCCGAGGCGACCGGCACCGATGCCGGAGCGATCGAGGCCGCCGAAGTGCCGGTGGAGCGCGCCGACACCGCGCACGGCCCGGACATGGAAGCCACGCCTGCCGAGGCGGCGGACGAGGCAGGAACCGAAGCCGCGACGACGAAGGACGAAGGCGACACCCCTTCCCTGCTCTCGGCGCTGCGGGCCGAGGCGGCGACGGCTGAAAAGATCGACGTCGACGCCTATCAAACCATAACCGACCTCCAGACGCTGAAGGACTGGATCGACGAGGCCTTCGAGACCGGCGTCGTCGCCTTCGACACCGAAACCACCTCGCTCGACCCGATGCAGGCCGAACTGGTCGGCTTTTCGCTGGCCACCCGCCCGGGCCGCGCGGCCTATGTGCCGCTCGGCCACAAGGAGGGGGCGGGTGACCTGCTCGGCGGCGGACCGGTCGAAGGGCAACTGCCGGTGCGCGAGGCGCTGGCCGAGCTGAAGCGGCTGATGGAAGCCCCTTCCGTGCTGAAGGTGGCGCAGAACCTCAAATACGACCTTGTCGTGATGAGCCGCTACGGCATCGATGTCGCCCCCTATGACGACACCATGCTGATTTCCTATGTGCTCGACGGCGGCGCCGCGCGCGGCCACGGCATGGACGCCCTGTCGGAGAAGTGGCTCGGCCACAAGACCATCCAGTTCGGAGAGGTCGCCGGCACCGGCAAGAGCTTCATCGGCTTCGAGAACGTCGCCATAGACAAGGCGACCCGCTATGCCGGCGAGGATGCCGACGTGACGCTGCGGCTGTGGCAGGTGCTGAAGCCGCGCCTTGCCGCCAAGGGGCTGGTCTCGGTCTATGAACGGCTGGAACGCCCGCTCGTTCCGGTGCTGGCGCGCATGGAGCAGCGCGGCGTCTCGGTGGATCGCCAGATCCTGTCGCGGCTGTCGGGCGAGCTGGCGCAGGGCGCCGCCGCGATCGAGGAGGAAATCTACGGCCTGATCGGCGAGCGCATCAATATCGGCTCGCCCAAGCAACTCGGCGAAATCCTGTTCGGACGCATGGGCCTGCCCGGCGGCTCGAAGACCAAGACCGGCCAGTGGTCGACCTCGGCCCAGCTTCTGGAGGATCTGGCGGCCGAAGGCCACGAGCTGCCGCGCAAGATCGTCGACTGGCGCCAGCTCACCAAGCTGAAATCGACCTATACCGATGCCCTGCCCGGCTTCATCCACCCCGACACGGGACGCGTCCACACCAGCTACGCGCTGGCCGCGACGACGACCGGGCGGCTTTCCTCCTCCGATCCGAACCTGCAGAACATTCCGGTGCGCACCGCCGAGGGGCGCAAGATCAGGACCGCCTTCATCGCGGACAAGGGCCACAGACTGGTCTCGGCCGACTACAGCCAGATCGAGCTGCGCGTGCTTGCCCATGTCGCCGACATTCCCCAGTTGAAGCAGGCCTTTGCCGAGGGCGCTGATATCCACGCCATCACCGCCTCGGAAATGTTCGGCGTGCCGGTGGAAGGCATGCCTTCCGAGGTGCGGCGGCGCGCCAAGGCGATCAATTTCGGCATCATCTACGGCATTTCGGCCTTCGGCCTCGCCAACCAGCTTTCCATCCCGCGCGAGGAGGCCGGTGCCTACATCAAGAAATATTTCGAGCGCTTCCCCGGCATCCGCGACTATATCGAGGCGACCAAGACCTATGCGCGCGAGTTCGGCTATGTCGAAACCGTGTTCGGCCGGCGCATCCACTATCCCGAAATCCGCTCGCCCAACCCTTCGGTGCGCGCCTTCAACGAGCGCGCCTCGATCAACGCCCGCCTGCAAGGCACGGCGGCCGATATCATCCGCCGCGCCATGATCCGCATGGAGCCGGCCCTCGCCCAGGCCAGGATTTCCGCCCGCATGCTGCTGCAAGTGCATGACGAGCTGATCTTCGAGGTGGCCGACGGCGAGGTCGAGGCGACGATCCCGGTGATCTGCGAGGTGATGGAAAACGCGCCGATGCCGGCAAGGTCGCTGTCGGTGCCGCTCAAGGTCGATGCGCGCGCCGCCCACAATTGGGACGAGGCACATTGAAGGCACTGGCGATAGCGCAATCCGGTCCCGAAAGGGGACGGAGGCCTTGATGCTCAGGCGGCTGGCGGCCGGTGCGATCGATATCGCCCTGCTCGTCACGACGGCGCTGGCGCCCGTGCTTGTCGCGGCCAGCTATCTGCCTCACCTTATGGATTCCCCGGCCGGGCAGCCGCCGACACCGCTGATGGGAGCGACCCTTTTGTGGATGATCGTGGCCCTGCTCTGGTATTTTCCGGGCTTCGAGAGCAGCGCGCTCATGGCCACGCCCGGAAAGCTCGCAATGGGGCTGAAGGTCGTGCAGGCCGACGGCCGGAGGCTGGAGTTCACGCAGGCGCTCTACCGCATGGTCTTCGGTCCACTGGCTCTGTGGTTCCTGCCGCTCTATCGCGACCGCATGTCGGGCGGCGCCAGGGTCATCGACCGCAGGAAACGGGCAGGCTGAGCCTCGGTGCCCGGCCCGGGTCCTGGAGCAACAGGTCGACCTTGACGGGTGGAGGCATTTTTCCGTCTCTTTCACCTGTTCTTAGTCAGTTTCCATTTCGTATACGCCTACTCCCCGGACAGGAAAGGCAGGGCATGGCCGACACCAGCAGCAGATTGCGCATCGCGGTTCTCTTCGGCGGGCGCTCCGCCGAGCACGACGTGTCGGTTCTGTCCGCCACCAATGTCATGCGGGCGCTGGACCCCGCCAGATATGACGCCGTCCCGATCTTCGTCACCCGCGAGGGCCAATGGCTGCTGGGCGGCTATCAGGACGGCACGCTGGCCAAGCCGGACAGCGGCACAGAAGTCTGCCTGGTGCCGGGCGGCAAGGGCCGCATGCTGGCGATCCCGGAAAGCGGCGCGCCGTATGAACTAGACAGGATCGACATCCTTTTCCCGGTGCTGCATGGCCTGCATGGCGAGGACGGCGCGGTGCAGGGCCTCGCGCAGGTGGCGCGCGTGCCGCTGGCCGGCTGCGGCATCATCGGTTCTGCCAATGCGCTCGACAAGGACATCGCCAAGCGCCTGTTCAACGAAGCCGGCGTGCCGGCGGCGCGCTCCGTCACCATCCTGCCCGGTGCCGCGCCCTCCTTCGCGGATTTGCAGGCGAGGCTCGGGCTGCCGCTGTTCATCAAGCCGGCAAGGCAGGGCTCGTCGGTCGGCGTGAGCAAGGTGGCGAGCGAAAAGGATTACGAAACGGCGCTGGTCGAGGGATTCAGGCACGACACCAAGCTGCTGGCCGAAGAGTTCATCGACGGCCGCGAGGTCGAATGCAGCGTGCTCGAGGACCCGCAGGGCGGCCTGTTCGTCTCGCGCACCGGCGAGATCGTGCCGGCTGAAAGCCACGGCTTCTACACCTATGACGCCAAATATATCGACGCCGACGGCGCCGCCATCAAGGTACCGGCACAATTGCCCGAAGGCGTGGAGGACGAAATCCGCACGCTTGCGGCGCAAGCCTTCCGCGCGCTCGGCTGCGATGGCATGGCGCGCGCCGACTTCTTCGTCACCGCGGACAGGCGCATCCTCGTCAACGAGCTCAACACCATTCCCGGCTTCACCGACATTTCCATGTATTCCAAGGCGATGGCGGCGAGCGGCATCAGCTATCCGGAAATCATCGACCGGCTCGTCGCCCACGGCCTTGCCCGTGCGGGGCGCGAAATTTGAGCGTTGCCCAGTAGCACATGAAGGCGACGGGCAGGCAGGAGAACAGGAACCCGCCGAGCGTCGAGTGCCCGGCCCGGTAGAGCATGATCTGGACCACCAGCAGGGCCAGCGCCGAGACGGACATGAAGACCGTCAGCCCCAGCCGCATCTGCGGGTCCTTCACCTCGGCCTCGGCGGAAGCGCTGGCCTCATAGCGCTCGCCGAAGAACACGCTCCGGCCTTTCGAGGCTTCCGCCGGCAAGGGCTCCGCCGGTTCGTCGCTCTGCCGGAACAGGCCGGCGCGGGCGATCACCAATATCTCCACGATGACGGCGAGAAACACCCATACGAAGCCGATAAAAACGGCGACGACATCGTGCGGCCCCTTCGTGGTCAGGGCCACATAGGCGGCTATGCTGCCGAAGATGGCCGCGATGAAGGCGAAGAAAGCACAGACGAGATAGGCGACCCGCGCGCCGCCCTCCCGCGCTTGCCTGTCCTTCAAACCGGCCACGATCTTTCCCGCGCCAAGGGTCGGGATTGCCGCAAGGTGCCCTTCACCGGGCTCAGGCCGCCTTCGTGCGGCAGCTTTCGCAAATGCCGCGAAACTCGATGACCGCATGCTTGGGCGCGAAGCCGGTGGAACGCACCCAATCCTCGAGCTGGTGGCCGACATCGTGGTCGCTAAGTTCCGCTACCTGCCCGCAGGTGTCGCAGATGGCGAAGGCGGTCATGGAATGGCTGTGGTCGTGCGGCTCGGCGCAGGCGACGAAGGCGTTGAGGCTTTCCAGCCGGTGGACGAGGCCGTCCTTCATCAGCGTGTCCAGCGCGCGGTAGACCTGCAACGGCGCGCGAAAGCCCTTCTCGCGCAACTGGTCGAGCAGCGTGTAGGCACTGAGCGGTGCACCCGCCGCCTCCAGCTTCTCCAGCACCCAGAGCTGGTTCCGGGTCAGACTGCTTCTTGCCGACATGGTCCTGCCTTATCCTGCCGCGCATGGGAACGGTGCCGCAGCGCGCCTGTGCTACCTATGTAGTGATTATGCGGGCCACTGGCTACCGTCCGCCCCCGGCCGGCAGGAACCGGACTATTTGCGCGGCGGCCCCTCACGTTCGGCCGACGCCGCCCACAGATTGATGTTGGCATCGTGCGCATAGGCGTCGATCTCGGCAAGTTCGGCCTCGGAGAACTCCAGCCTGTCCAGCGCGCCGACGCAATCCTCGATCTGCTCGACGCGGCTGGCGCCGATCAGCGCCGAGGTGACGCGCCCGCCGCGCAGCACCCAGGCCAGCGCCATCTGCGCCAGCGTCTGGCCGCGCCGTTCGGCGATGGCGTTGAGCGCGCGGATATTGGCGAGCGTCTCCTCGTTGATGAAGGACTCGCGCAGCGGGCCGCCCTTCTGCAAGCGGCTGTCCTGCGGAATACCCGAAAGATATTTGGTGGTCAGCATGCCCTGTGCCAGCGGCGAGAACACGATCGAGCCGATGCCGAGCCCGTCCAGCGTGTCGAGCAGCCCGTCATCCTCCACCCAGCGGTTGAGCATGGAATAGCTCGGCTGGTGGATCAGGCACGGCGTGCCGAGGCGCCTGAGGATATCGGCCGCTTCGCGGGTGCGCTGCGAATTGTAGGAGGAGATGCCGGCATAGAGCGCCTTGCCCGAGCGCACCGCATGGTCGAGCGCGCCGCAGGTTTCCTCAAGCGGCGTTTCGGGATCGAAACGGTGCGAATAGAAGATATCGACATAGTCGAGGCCCATCCGCTTCAGGCTCTGGTCGAGGCTGGCGAGCAGATATTTGCGGCTGCCCCATTCGCCATAGGGGCCGGGCCACATGTCGTAGCCGGCCTTGGTGGAGATGACGAGTTCATCGCGATAACCGGCAAGGTCGGCACGAAGGATCTCGCCGAAGGCGACTTCCGCCGCGCCCTTCGGCGGACCATAATTGTTGGCGAGGTCGAAATGGGTGATGCCGAGATCGAAGGCCTTGCGCACCAGCGCCTGGCGGGTCTCATGCGGTGTGGTGTCGCCGAAGTTCTGCCACAGGCCGAGCGAGATCGCCGGCAGCTTGAGGCCGGAGCGCCCGCAGCGGTTGTAGATCATCTTCTCGTAGCGGTCGGGAGCGGGAAGGTAAGCCATGCCCTTTCTTAGCCCATCGACCGGCTATAGGGAATGACCGGCTTTCGCGGCACGAACCGATTGAAAAATCCGCGCCGGTCTGGAACACAGGACGTTGCGGAATTGAAGGAGAAGCCGATGCCGACCACGATGAAGGGTCCCGCGATCTTCCTGGCGCAGTTTGCCGGCGATGAAGCCCCGTTCAATTCGCTCCCCGCCATCGCCGAATGGGCGGCCGGGCTCGGCTATGAGGGCATTCAGGTGCCGAGCGGCGATGCGCGCCTGTTCGACCTCGAACGCGCCGCCACCTCGAAGGATTATTGCGACGAGGTAAGGGGCGTGTGCGCCGAGGCCGGCGTCGAGATCACCGAACTGTCGACCCACATCCAGGGTCAGCTCGTCGCCGTCCATCCCGCCTATGACGCGCAATTCGATTCCTTCGCGCCGGAACAGGTGCGTGGCAACCCGAAGGCGCGGCAGGAATGGGCGGTCGAGCAGATGCGCCTTGCGGCACGGGCCTCGCGCAATCTCGGCCTCGACGTTTCGGTGAGCTTCACCGGCGCGCTGGCCTTCCCCTATCTCTACCCGTGGCCGCAGCGACCGGCCGGTCTCATCGAGGAAGCTTTTTCGGAACTCGGCCGGCGCTGGAAGCCGATCCTCGACGCCTATGAGGAACACGGCGTCGATATCGCCTATGAGATCCATCCGGGCGAGGATGTGTTCGACGGCGCCACCTTCGAGATGTTCCTCGACGCCGTCGGCGGCCACAAGCGCTGCGCCATCAATTACGACCCCTCGCACTTCCTGTTGCAGCAGCTCGACTATCTGGCCTTCATCGATATCTATCACGAGCGCATCCGGGCCTTCCACGTCAAGGATGCCGAGTTCAACCCGACCGGCAGGCAGGGCGTCTATTCGGGCTATCAGGGCTGGCTGGACCGCGCCGGCCGCTTCCGCTCGCCGGGCGACGGGCAGGTCGATTTCTCGGGCATCTTCTCCAAGCTCGCGCAATATGGCTACGACCGCTGGGCGGTGCTGGAATGGGAATGCTGCCTGAAGCACCCGGAAGACGGTGCGGCCGAGGGCGCGCCCTTCATCCGCCACCACATCATCCGCGTGACCGACAAGGCCTTCGACGATTTCGCCGCCAGTACCACCGACCGCAAGCTGCTGCGCGCCATGATGGGCATCTGACAGAGGAGGACGGCATGGCGAGCGACAAGAAGCAGGGTCCGATCCGCTATGGAATGGTGGGCGGCGGTCAGGGTGCCTTCATCGGCGGCGTGCACCGCATCGCCGCGCGCATGGACGGCGAGTTCGTGCTGGTGGCCGGCGCGCTGTCCTCCAATCCGGAACGGGCCAAAGCCTCTGCCGAGGAACTGGGGCTCGATCCCGAACGCAGCTATGCCTCCTATGCCGAGATGGCGAGGGCCGAGGCAGGACGTCCCGACGGCATCGAGGCGGTGTCCATCGTCACGCCCAACAACCATCACTTCCCGGCGGCAAAGGCTTTCCTCGAAGCCGGCATCCACGTGATCTGCGACAAGCCGCTGGCCACCACGCTGGCCGAGGCGAAGAAGCTGGCGGCACTTGTCGAGAAGACCGGCAAGCTGTTCGTGCTCACCCACAACTACACCGCCTATCCGATGGTGCGGCAGGCCCATGAAATGGTCGCCAGGGGCATGCTCGGCAATATCCGTCTGGTCCAGGTCGAATATCCGCAGGACTGGCTGACCGAGGACGTATCGGCCAGCGGCAACAAGCAGGCGTCATGGCGATCGGACCCGAAGCAGGCGGGGGCGGGCGGCGCCACCGGCGACATCGGCACCCACGCCTACAATCTCGCCCGCTTCGTCACCGGCTTGGAACTGGACAGCCTTGCCGCGGACCTCGACGCCTTCGTGCCCGGCCGCCTGCTGGACGACAATCTCAACGTGCTGCTGCGCTTCAAGGCCAAGGGAAAGGCCCCGGCCGCCAAGGGCATGCTGTGGGCAAGCCAGGTCGCGCCGGGCCACGAGAACGGGCTGAAGCTCAGGGTCTATGGCTCGAAGGGCGGGCTGGAATGGGTGCAGGCCGACCCGAACTATCTGTGGCACACGCCCTTCGGCGAACCGAAGCGGCTTTTGACGCGCGGCGGCGCGGGCGCGCTCGCCAGCGCCAACCGGCTGACCCGCATTCCGGCCGGCCACCCCGAGGGTTATCTGGAAGGCTTCGCCAATATCTACCGCGAGGCCGCGGCGGCGATCCGCGCGAGCCGTAATGGGCGCAAGCCGCCGAAGGGCGTGCTCTTCCCGACCGTAGAGGACGGGATGGAAGGCATGGCCTTCATCGAGGCCTGCGTGAAGTCCTCGAAGAGGAACGGCGCCTGGACGAAACTCTAGGCCCCACCCTCCCCGGCGACAAAGTGGCCGATTGCCGGCTTCTGCCGTTATGCTAGGTCTGTCACGATCAGCCGGAGACGGGCAGGGAATGCAACGCAGGCGCACAGGATGGACCATGGCGGCGGCCCTTGCCGCAGCGTGGTTTCTTGTTCTGCAATCGACACTCGGAACCTTCGCGCTGGCAGCGGGCCCCCAACCGGCGCAACTCGACATCTTCGGCAATGTCATCTGCTCCCATGCCGGGACTGCGGAACGGCCGAACGGGTCCGAACGCCAGCATCTTCCCGCCTGCTGCGTGCTCGGCTGCAATCTGGCCGTCCCGCTGCTGGCCGGCCCGCCGCCCGCCGCGACCCTTGCCGCGGCGCTGAAATTCGAGGTCCTGGTTTTCCCGGCCAACGCCCCGGACCACCTTTCCTTCGCGCGCCCGCGTTCGCCGGCCATCCCGCGCGCGCCTCCGGTTCCGGCCTGAAAAGTCTCCAAGGCCTGCCTTCCCGGCAGCCGAACCCGAAAGCTTCAATTTTCGCGCCCGTCGTCGGCGCACCTTCTGTGGAGAAATTCCATGTCCAACACGCACGTCCCCGCACGCGCCTCCCTTTCCCGCCGCAGCTTCGCGGCTCTCGCCTGCGGCCTCATGCTGCCGCTCGGCCTGCTCGCCGGCGGCACCGGCATGGCCTCCGCCCATGAGTTCAAGCTGGGCGATCTCGAAATCGGCCATCCGTGGTCGCGCGAGACGCCCGCCGGCGCCAAGGTGGCCGGCGGCTATCTCAGCGTCACCAACCATGGCAGCGAGGCGGATCGCCTGATCGCCGTTTCGTCCACCATTTCCGACAAGGGCGAAATCCATGAAATGGCCGTCAATGACGGCGTCATGACCATGCGGCAATTGCCGGACGGGCTGGAGATCCCGGCCGGCGAGAAGGTGGAGCTGAAGCCCGGCTCCTACCACCTGATGTTCATGGGCCTGAAATCGCAGCCCAAGAAGGGCGAGAAATTCGCCGGCACGCTGACCTTCGAGAAGGCCGGCACGATCGAGGTCGAATTCGCGGTCGACGCCATGGGCGGCAAGACCGAGGACCATGGCAGCAATGGCAGCCACTGACCGGCCACCGGAGGCGGGCGCATTGCGCCCGTCTCCTTCTCCTGCCGGAATTGGCTACGCGTCGCGCCTGGCGATCCAGTCGAAATCGGGATGGTTGCGGAAGCGCCATTTGCGCAGCGGTCCTGCCATCACGTTGAGATAATACATCTCGTAGCCATAGGGCGCGCCGCAAGGGTGGTGCCCTTTCGGCACCAGCACCACATCGCCGTCCGCCACCGCCATGGTCTCGTCCAGCGCCCCGTCCTCGGTGAACACGCGCTGGATGCCGAAACCGCTTTTCGGATTGAGGCGGTGGTAATAGGTCTCTTCCAGATAGGTCATGTTGGGGAAGTCGTCCTCGTCGTGCCGGTGCGGCGGATAGGACGACCAGTGCCCGGCGGGCGTATAGACCTCGGTGACCAGCAGGCTGTCGGCGACGTCGCTGTTTTCCATGGCGATGGGATGGATGAAGCGCGTGTTGGTGCCCTTGCCACGCTCCTCGAAGCCGATGTCGGTGAGCACGCGGGCCGGATGGCCGCCCTTGCCCGGCGCGGTGCACACCGCCAGCGTGCAGGCGGTTTCCGCCACCGCCTGCCAGCGCGCGCCGTTCGGCACATAGACGCAATGCGGCTTCCTGCGCTCGAACACGTCCATGCGCTCGCCGAGCAGACCGAAATCCTGCCCGTCCACGGCAATGCGCGCCTTGCCCTCGACCAGCACCAGGATCGCCTCCCGGTCGCCCGTCGCCTCCCCGGTCCGGTCACCCGGTTGCAAGACATGGAGTCCGAAGCCGACATAGGACCAGCCGGCCGATTGCGGGGTGATGTCATGCACCTTGCCGTGCGTGCCCGAGGGCTTGACGAGCAGTTCAGCCATCCTTGTCGGCCTCCTCGATGGCGGGCCCGGTAACAGGTTTGTAAGCGATCAGCAGCGCCCAGCCGCAATAGAGGCCGATGGCGCCGAACACCGTTGCCCATATCGTCTCGCCGTTCGACAATTCGAAGGCCGCCCATAGGAAGGCTACTGCCACGATGGCGATGCGCCGCCACAGCGGACGATAGAATGGATGACCGGCGTCCAGTATCTTCATGCAGCCTCGCCCCTGTCCAGCCCGGTGCGCCGGGCCATGTCCTTCAGCGCGCGCAGGCCCATCGACTGGTAGACGAGCGGGTCGCGCAAGGCCGAATCCTGCTCCGCCTCCACCACCACCCAGCCTGAATAGCCGGCCCGCGCCGCCACTTCCAGCACCGGCTCGAAGGAGACCCCACCTTCCGGGTCGCCGGGTACGGTGAAAACGCCGCGCCGCACGCCTTCAAGGAAGCTCAGCCCCTCCTCGCGCACCGTGCGCATCACATCCGGCCGCACGTTCTTGGCATGGATATGGACAACGCGGCCCATGTGGCGGGCGATGATCGCGGCCGGATCGCCGCCGCCGAAGAAGGCGTGGCCGGTGTCGAACAAAAGCCGGGTCGAAGGCCCGGTCGCCGCCATGAAGGCATCGATCTCGGATTCGGCCTCGACCACCGAGCCCATATGGTGATGATAGGCAAGGAGGATGCCCTGTGCCTCGCAGAACTGCGCCACCTCCTCCACAGCCGCACCGAAGCGCTTCATGGCCTGCGCCTTGAGCTTCGGGCGGTCGTTGAGCGCGACATGGTCGTTGCCGTGCACGGTGTTGGAACATTCGCAGGCGATGCAGATCGGCGAACCCATGGCCTTGAGGAAGTCGAGCCAGGGCTGAATCGCCCGCTTCTCCTCCTCCACAGAACGCTCCAGCAGCATCAGCGAATACCAGCCGGAGACGAAGCGCAGGCCGTGCTTCGCCAGAACAGCCTTCAATGCATCCGGCTCCTTCGGGAACTTGTGGCCGTTCTCGATGCCGTCAAAGCCGATCTCGCCGGCCTGCCGCAGGCAGGTCTCCAGCGAGATATGGGCGCCGATGGAATGGTCGTCGTCGTTCGACCAGGCGATGGGGTTGGTGCCGTAGAGGATCATGCGTGCGTTTCCAGAAGGGTTCAGTTCTCGTCGCGGCGGGCCAGCGCCGCCTCGTAATCCTTGCGCGCGGCCCGCACCTGCGCCCTGCTCGACACTTCCGGCACCGCCACATCCCACCAATGGCCGCCGGCCTCGGTGGTCGGCATCGGATCGGTGTCGATGACAATGACATAAGTGCTGTCCGAAGCGCGGGCGCGGGCCATGGCGGCCTCCAATCCGGCGATGGAATCCGCCTTCTCGGCAGTCGCGCCCATCGAGGCGGCATGGGCGACGAAATCGATGCTGCTCGGCACCTCGTGGCGGGCGGTGTCGAGCAGATTGTTGAAGCTCTCGCCGCCGGTCGCCCTTTGCAGCCGGTTGATGCAGGCGAAGCCGCGATTGTCGAGCACCACGACGATGAGCTTGCGCCCCAGCATCACCGAGGTCGCCAGCTCGGAATTCATCATCATGTAGGAGCCGTCGCCGACCATGACGACAACCTCGCGCTCGGGCTGCGCCATCTTCACGCCGAGCCCGCCGGCGATCTCGTAGCCCATGGTGGAGAAGCCGTATTCGAGATGATAGCCATTGGGCCTCGCCGCCTTCCACAGCTTGTGCAACTCGCCCGGCAAACCGCCGGCGGCACAGACGAGAATGGCGTCGTCGTCCACGGCGCGCTGCACGGCGCCGATCACCTGTGCATCCGAAGGCAGCGCATTGCCTTCCGGCATGGCTGTCGCCGCAGCCACCGCCTCCAGCCAGCTTTCGCGCAGGCCGGCATCGGGCGCGGGAGCGCGGTGGCCGTCCAGCAGTTGCCCGAGTTCGACGAGCGTTTCCCGCGCGTCCCCCACCAGCGCCGTCGCGCCGTGCTTGGCGGCGTCGTAGGGCTCGACATTGATCGACAGGATGCGCCGCTCCGGGTTGCGGAACAGCGCCCATGAGCCGGTGGTGAAATCCTGGAAGCGGGTGCCGATGCCGATCACCAGATCGGCCTCCTCGGCAATTGCATTGGCCGCCGACGAGCCGGTGACGCCGATGGAGCCGAAATTCAGCTTGTGATCCCACGGCAGGGCCGACTTGCCGGCCTGCGTTTCGGCGACGGGAATGGAATGCGCCTCGGCAAACGCCTCCAGCGCCTCGCTGGCCCCGGAATAGTGAACGCCGCCGCCGGCGATGATCAGCGGCTTGCGCGCCGCCCGCACCAGAACCGCCGCCCGTTCGAGTTCGTCCAGATCGGGGCGCGGCCTGCGCCTGCGCCAGATGTGTTCCTTGAAGAACGTCTCCGGCCAGTCGAAGGCCTCGGCCTGCACGTCCTGGCAGAAGGAGAGCGTCACCGGCCCGCAGCGGGCAGGGTCAGTCAGCGTGGCCATGGCGCGCGGCAGGGCGGTGAGCAGATGACGCGGGCTCATGATGCGGTCGAAATAGCGGCTGACGGGCCGGAAGCAGTCATTGGCCGAGACGGTGCCGTCGTCGAAATCCTCGACCTGTTGCAGCACCGGGTCGGGCGCGCGGCTGGCGAACACGTCGCCAGGAACCAGCAGCACCGGCAGCCGGTTGACATGGGCAAGTGCCGCCGCCGTCACCATGTTGAGCGCGCCGGGACCGATGGAGGTCGTCACCGCCATGGCCTGCCTGCGGTTCCTGGCCTTGGCGAAGGCGATGGCCGCATGGGCCATGCCCTGTTCGTTGTGGCCCCGCCATGTCGGGAACGCATCGCGCGCCTCGTAGAGCGCTTCGCCGATGCCGGCCACATTGCCGTGGCCGAAGATCGCCCAGCAGCCGGGAATGAGCGGCTCGCCTTCCTCGTTCTTCTGCGCGGCGAGGTAGCGCACCATCGCCTGCGCCGCCGTGAGCCTGACCGTCTTCATGGCTTGCCCCTTGTCTGCGCTTCGCGTCTTGCATCGTCCCATGCCGCACACAGTCCGGCATAGGTGCCCGCCATATCTTCCACCGCTTCCGCATCGCCGATTTCGCCGGACAGCCATTTGCGCGCCGGGGCGGCGAAGATGGAACGGCCGACCGCGAAGCCCTTCACCAGATTGAAGCGCGCCGCCTCGGCGAAGCTCGCGCGCAGGTCCGCGATTTCCGCCTCCAGCCCCAGCACGACGATGCCGCGCGTGTAGGGATCGTTGCGTTGAATGACCTCGCAGGCCAGTGCCCAGGCTTGCGGCGAGGTCATCGGCTCCAGCTTCCACCAGTCGGGGAACACGCCGATGTCGTAGAAGCGCTGGATGACGCGCGCCGTGGTGTCGTCACCCACCGGCGCAACCTTGGAGGGGATGATCTCCAGCAGGAACTCCAGCCCGTTGGCGCGCGCGGCATCGGCAAGACGCGTCACCGTCTCCTCCTGCGCCTGCTTCGTCGTCTCGTCGTCGTCAGGGTGATAGAAGCACAGCACCTTCACCACATGTTCCGCCGGCCATTCGGCAAGGTCGGAGCCGAAATCCGGCCCGATCTCCAGCGCCAGTGGGCGTGAGCCCGGAACCTCGACCGGGCGGCCGATCCACAGCCCCTGCCCGGCCGCGCGACAGAGCGCCTCCGGTCCCAGCCGCCCGTCGCACAATATGCCGTGGCCGCTGCGGCCGGCCGCGACCTTGAGTACGGCATCGAGGCAGAGCTGCTTGAAGGTGCCGATGCGTTCGTGGCCGACACCCAGTTCGTCGGCCAGCGCCTCCATCTGGCGGCGGTGGTCGAAGGCGAAGACGCGCATGACCGGCCAGTCGCCCTTGCGGTTGGTGGACCAGTGGATCTGTTCCAGTTCGCGGTCGAAGCGCAGCGCCGGGTTGCGCACGCCGCGCTCGAGCAGGAAGGTCAGTTCCGGCCAGCTTGGATAGGCCGGCGCGCAGCCATGGCGCGACACGGCCAGCGCGCCGCAGGCATTGGCGTATTTCAGCGCTACCGGCCAATCCTCGCCATCCAGCCAGCCCTTGAGCAGGCCGGACATGAAGCCGTCGCCCGCCCCCAGCACGTTGAACACCTCAATCGGGAAGCCCGGGCCGGACAGGCCCTCGTCCAGCGTATCCGGAATGGCCCCGGTGAAGGCGGCGGCGCCCATCGGCCCGCGCTTGCACACCAGCACCGCATCGGTGATTTCGCGCACCCTGCGCAGGGCGAAAACCGTGTCGGTGCTGCCGCCGGCGATGTGGAACTCCTCCTCCGTGCCGACGATCAGGTCGAACAGGGGAAGGGTCGATTGCAGCCTGGCGGTCACCTTATCCGATGCGATGAAACGGTTCTCGCCGTCGCCATGGCCGGAAAGCCCCCACAGGTTCGGCCGGTAATCGATGTCGAGCGCCGTCCTCGCGCCGTTCGTGCGGGCAAGCCGCAGGGCCTTCAGCACCGCCGCCTCGGTGCGCGGATGGGAAAGATGCGTTCCCGTCGCCACCACACAGCGCGCCTCGGCGATGAAGTCCGGATCGATATCGTCTTCCGACAGCGCCATGTCGGCGCAGTTCTCGCGATAGAAGATCAGCGGGAACTGCCGCTGGTCGCGAATGCCGAGCAGCACCAGCGCCGTCAGCCGCTCGGGATCGGTGACGACACCGCGCACGTCCACGCCCTCGGCGGCAAGCTGCTCGCGGATGAAGCGGCCCATATGCTCGTCCCCCACCCGCGTGATCAGGGCGGAGCGCAGGCCGAGCCTTGCCGTGCCCACCGCCATGTTGGTGGGCGAGCCGCCGACATATTTGTTGAAGGAGCGCATGTCCTCCAGCCGCCCCCCGACCTGTGCACCGTAGAGATCGACCGAGGACCGGCCGATGGTGATGACATCGAGCTTCTGTGTCATACCGTGCCGCCCAGCGAGCCCTCCAGTTCCGCGAGTTCCTGCCCGCCCGCCATCATGTCCTGCAACTCTTCCGGCTTCACCTCGCCCCGCCGCGCGGTTCCCAGCGTACGCCCGCGATTGAGCACCGTGAAGCGGTCTCCCACCGCCAGCGCGTGGCGCACATTGTGGGTGATGAAGACGACACCGATGCCCTTGGCCCGCACCTTGGCGATGGTCGACAGCACATTGGCCGTCTGGCGCACGCCGAGCGCCGATGTCGGCTCGTCGAGGATCAGCACCTTGGCCCCGAAATAGACGGCGCGCGCGATGGCCACGGTCTGCCGCTCGCCGCCTGACAGCGTGCCCACCGCCTGGTCCGGCTCGCGCAGGCTGATGCCCATCTTGCGCATCTCTTCCATGGTGACGGCGTTTGCCTTGCGGAAATCGAAGAAGCTGAGCGGCCCGATCTTCCGGATCGGCTCGCGGCCCATCCAGAAATTGCGCGTCACCGACATCAGCGGGATCATGGCAAGGTCCTGATAGACGGTGGCGATGCCGGCCTGCATGGCGTCGCGCGGGCTGGCGAAGGCCACTTCGCTGCCATCGACGAGGATGCGCCCGCGCGTCGGCTTGTGGACGCCCGACATGGTCTTGATGAAGGTGGACTTGCCCGCGCCATTGTCGCCCAGCAGGCAGTGGCATTCGCCGGACATCACCGAGATCGACACCCCGTTCAGCGCGATCACCGGGCCGAAGTGCTTTTCGATGTTTATCAGTTCGATCAGCGGCTGGCTCATCTCAGCGCTCCCCCGTGATCATGCGGCGGATATAGGTGTTGAGGATGACGGCCATCAAAAGGATGGCGCCGAGGAAGACGCGGAACAACGAGCTTTCCACCCCGGCGAAGAACAGCCCTTGCTGGACGACGCCGAAGATCAGCGCGCCGAGTGCCGCCCCGATCACCGAGCCGTAGCCGCCGGTGAGCAGCGCGCCGCCGATCACCACCGAGATGATCGCCTCGAACTCCTTGAGCAGGCCGCGATCGGCCGCCGCCGAGCCGAACTCCATCACCTGGCAGGTGGCGAAGACGGTGGCACAGAAGGCGGAGAACATGAACATCAGGATCTTCACCCGGTCGACCGGCACGCCGACATAGCGCGCCGCCTGCGCATCGCCGCCGGAGGCGAAGATC
>WPCJ01333778.1_pt1 | contig 23932 bp, 25 predicted proteins | sample 5399831 | NCBI WGS metagenome assembly WPCJ01 (sample SAMN12869470, study PRJNA574797) | sludge metagenome | isolation source: wastewater treatment of pH10 | place: China:Beijing | collected 2019-05-20 | reverse complement strand
GCGATGTCCCCGCTTCGGAAGGCCGCCGCGTCCCTGAAAGACAGCTATCGCTCTGGCGGTCGCGCCGCAGTCACGGCGACGGGAGGCACGATTTCAGGCGGCGCTTCGCCATCGGCACCAGCCCCCGACGACAGGCCCGCTTGGCCATCGGCCATGAAGCGCCGCCAGACCATGACCCACGGCGCGACGATCGCCGCCCACACCCTGCGTTCCGGCGACGGCGGGGGAAGCGGCTCGTCCGTCGATCTCCATCAGAAGGACTAGCTGCCATGTTTCGACGACCGACCATCCGCTACGGCCAGACCCCCGAACCGACCACGCCCTATCAGCGCGCCGCCCAAGCCTGGGATGACAGGATCGGTTCGGCGCGCGTGCAGGCCAAGAACTGGCGTCTCGCATTTTTCGGCACGCTCGCCCTTTCGGGTGGCCTGGCCGGCGGCCTCGTCTGGCAATCGGCCCGTGGCCATATCGTCCCTTGGGTGGTGCAGGTCGATCGGCTCGGCGAGGCGCAGGCGGTCGCGCCGGCCGAGGCCGGCTATCGCCCGAGCGACCCGCAGATCGCGTTCCATCTCGCCCGCTTCATCGAGCAAGTCAGGAGCGTGCCGGCCGATCCGGTCATCGTTCGTCAGAACTGGCTTCGCGCGTATGACTTCACCACCGATCGGGGCGCGGTCGCGCTCAACGATTACGCTCGCGCCAATGACCCGTTCGCCAACGTCGGGCGGGTGCAGGTGGCGGTGGACGTGTCCAGCGTCATCCGCGCGTCACCGGACAGCTTCCGCGTCGCCTGGACGGAGCGCCGCTATCAGGACGGCAGCCTCACCGCCACCGAACGCTGGTCGGCGATCCTCACCATCGTCGTGCAGCCGCCTCGCACGCCAGACGCACTTCGCAAGAATCCGCTCGGCGTATTCGTCAATGCCCTCAACTGGTCAAAGGAGCTGTCGCAATGACCGGCATTCCCTTTCGGCGCGCCGTCACAGCCGCGCTGCTCGTTTCCACCTCCACACTCGCCGGCTGCGCCACTACATCCGCCCGGCCGCCCGCCATCGCATACGACGATCCGCCGCGCGAAGTGGCCGCGACGCCGGCCGCGGAGCCGCCGCGTCCGGTGGAGATTGTTACTATTCCCGAACCGCTCCCGCTTCCCGGTCAGCTCAAGCCAATGCCGGATGCGCCTCGCGGGTCGGAGCCTACCGATCCCCGTAGGCGCGTCGGCGACGCAAACGCCGCCGCGCGGGTGCAGCCGGCGCGTGACGGCTTCCTCAATGCCATCCAGCAATATCCCTGGACGGATGGTGCGCTCTATCAGGTCTATACTGCCCCCGGCCAAGTGACGGACATCGCCTTGCAGGAGGGCGAGCAGCTCGTTGGACCGGGGCCAGTCGCGGCCGGTGACACCGTTCGTTGGATCATCGGCGACACGATCAGCGGCGCGGGCGCGACCGCGCGCGTCCACATCCTCGTCAAGCCGACACGGGCGGACCTCGCCACCAACCTCGTCATCAACACCGATCGGCGCACCTATCATCTGGAGCTGCGTGCGACGCCCGCGACCTACATGGCCTCAGTGTCATGGACCTACCCGCAAGATCAGCTCATCGCGCTACGCGGCGGCAACATCGCCGCTGCGGCGGTCACGCCGGCCGCGAGCGGCGTGGATGTGACTTCGCTCAATTTCCGTTATCGCATCGAGGGCGACCGCGCCCCGTGGCGTCCCGTTCGTGCGTTCGACGACTCCGGGCAGGTGTTCATCGAGTTTCCGGCGGGGATCTCGCGGGGCGAGATGCCGCCGCTGTTCGTTACCGGCGCGGCCGGGGACGCCGAGCTAGTCAATTATCGCGTGCAGGGCCGCTACATGGTGGTGGACCGGCTGTTCGCCGCCGCCGAGCTGCGTCTGGGCGATCGGCGCAATGAACAGCGCGTCAGCATCGTGCGCGACGACGGACGGGAGCGGCGGCCGTGAACTTGTCCACCGACATTCCCTCCGCCGAGCCGGCCGCGCCGCAGCCGCTTCTCGCCGATCCAAAGCCATTCCAGCTTCGAGGCGATCCGCCCCGCGTCATGCGTCTGTCCCGTAAGGCGCTGACCGTCATAGGCGTGGCCGCCGGCCTCGGTATCGGCGGCTCGCTGATCTACGCGCTCAAACCGGCTGGTGAACGGCAGGCGGAAGAACTCTACAACACCGAGAGCCGCGCCACGGCCGAGACCATCACCTCGGGACCGAGGGACTATTCTCAAGCGCCGCGCCTTGGGCCGCCACTTCCCGGCGACCTCGGCGGCCCGATCGTGTCCGCCCAGCAGCGCGGCGAAAACGTGCCCGTGCCGCCGATCGGCACGCAGCCGGCCCAACCTGATCCGCGCGTGCAGGCCGAGGAGGCTGCGCGCCAGCGCGCCCAGCAGGAACGCGACGCTGCCCGCATGAGTGGCGTATTTCTCGGCGGCAACGCGGGCTACGCTGGAACGGCGCCGGCCCCATCGCTGATCTTGCCCGACCAAGCCGCTCAGCCAACGCAGCAGGCGAGCGCAGCGCAGGGCGATCAAGCTGGCCGGCGCGCTTTCATGGCGCAAGCCTCGAACCAGCGAACGGTGAGCGCGGAGCGGCTGACCGCACCCCCGTCGCCCAACATCGTGCAGGCCGGAAGCATCATCCCGGCGGCGCTCATCACCGGGATCAGGTCCGATCTGCCCGGCCAGATAACGGCGCAGGTGACGCAGAACGTCTATGACAGCCCGACAGGCCGCATCTTGCTCATCCCGCAAGGTGCCCGGCTGATCGGCGAATACGACAGCGAGATCACCGCCGGGCAGACCCGTGTTCTCCTCGCCTGGGACCGGCTCATCATGCCGGACGGGCGCTCGATCGTTCTCGAGCGCCAGCCCGGCGCGGACGGCGCTGGGTTCGCGGGCCTACAGGACCGCGTGAATCAGCATTGGGGCAATCTGCTCAGGGCGGCGGCCGTCTCGACGCTGCTCGGCGTCGGCGCCGAGCTGGGAGCCGACAGCGAGGATGACTTGACCCGCGCGCTGCGGCGCGGCTCGCAGGACACGATCAATCAGACCGGCCAGCAGATCGTTCGGCGGCAGCTCAATGTGCAGCCGACCCTCACCATCCGGCCGGGCCATCCGCTGCGCGTGGTCATCACCCGCGACCTGGTGCTCGAACCTTTGGGAGCGACACGATGACAAAATTGAAGCTGGGGCCATTGGTGGACGATCGGCCTGTCAAACTGGCTGTGGAGCTACCCGCCGGGGTCCACCGCGATCTTGTCGCCTACGCCGCCGCGCTCGCGGCGGAGACCGGACAGCAACCTATGCCGCCCGAAAAGCTGGTGGCGCCTATGCTTGCACGCTTCATGGACACCGACCGCGGCTTTCGTCGCCACCGCGCGCAAGGCAGTTGAGAGGTTCCCGGCTTTCAGTTGCCGGTGAAACGCTTGAAGCGATCCCGGCTATCGACCTCGATAACTGCCTGCTCAGCGTTGGCGCATTCATCACCGCGCACCGACCCGTCACGACACCCTGTTACGATCTGCCGAGCCTCGTCGAGATTGGCCGCGAAATACTGAGTGCCGCGCGCTGCGGTCGGCTGAGGCACGGCGGCAGCCGGACTGACGGCGACCGCTGTTTGACGAAGGGGGGCGAGGACCGGCCGCAAGAAAAAACCGCCTGTGAAGCCGATGACTAAAGTAACAAGAACGATGATTATGGTCCTGCCTTGTGACATCGAAACTAACTCCACTAACTGGATGTCTAGTTTACCGAAATCTTGGCGAGAAATCAAAAGACAGAGCATAGCGGGTCTTGATGAATCCAAGAAAGCGCCGCAACGCTGGATTGCGATTGTCGTCTCGCCAGCAACCCGAGTATCCTGTCAGTGCCGGTCCTTGTTCGCCATGAATCGGCCGATAGACGACACTAGGATAGATCGCTCCGGTCGATCCCTCGCAGACAATGGTGACGCCCGAATTGGCGCCGAGGATGCTCAGCACGGTCTCACGGCTCGCCCGCGACATCCGGATGTCAGGCTTACCGCCGGAGATCGGAAGTCTGCCAAGCAGCATGTCGCGAATTTCCGGGCCGGGATCGGCCGCAGGCAGAAGGAAGTGCTCGCCCCGAAGATCCGTCCAGTGAATGATGTCACGTTGAGCCAACGGATGTGAGGCGGGCAACGCGGCTAGCATCCGCTCGCTCCATAGCGGCTCGCAGCGAAACCCGTTGTGGCTGGGCGTCCCCATCAGGATCGCTATGTCGATTTCGCCCGTGTCGAGCCCAGCGAGCAGAAGGCTGCGATCCGCCTCGACGCATTCCAGTTCGACGTCAGGATGCGCTTCGCGCCAGCTAATGAGGGTCGCTCGGAGATTGCCGGCGGAGACCGAACTATTATACCCGAGCAGTAAACCGCCAGCGCGGCCCTGGCCGGCTGCAAGCATCATGGTGACTAGCTTATCTGCCGTTGCCACCATTGGTCGCGCGCCACGAATAAACGCGGCTCCGGCGAGCGTCGTTTTGACCCCAGCCCGCGACCGCTCGAAGATAGACATTCCTATCGAGCGCTCCAATTTCGAGATGGAGCGACTGAGGGTCGATTGTTCAATATCAAGTGCCCGGGCGGCTCTGTAAAAACTACCATGATCCGCCGCGGCGATAGCATAACGAAGCTGGCGGATTTCAAAGGGCAAGCGGAACTCCTTACTCCGTTCAGTGATATCAGATACCTGCCAGAAACAACCCTATCTGAGCGCCGCTGCGGAGCGATTGGGAATGACGCAACTTCCTCCTATCGTCGCGGCGAGCAAGGCCAAGCTTCAGCCAATGCTTGTTCGGCGCCAGCGACCATGTGAACGTCCATGAAGTAGGCATTGTCTTCTGCCCAGCGCAGATAGGCTGAACGCAATCTATTCCGATCGTAACGCGGCGCCCCACACTCGCTACCCCGCGCCACTATCATCATGTCCAGCACGCCTTGAAGGTACGCGCCGCACGCTGGGTTGTTGGCGCGGCAACTTGCAACAAGTTCAGAGCCGTTCGTATCAGTCGGTTGTTCCTGCGCATAACTAGAAGCAGCGAGTACGACGGATGATAGACACGCTCCGATGCTATAACCGATAGTCCTAAACATACTTGATCCTCGGATGTTGTTATCAAGGAATGGGCCTTACCCTCACTCAGGCCCATTCAGGCGAGTGAGAGTTCAGTCGCCATCCTCATCGCTGTCGTTTTCATTCCCGAGGATTTGGCCTGTCGGCGTTACGAACAGCTCCACGTTCTTGCCAGCTTGGTCCTTGCCTTCGATCTCGTAGAGCGTGCTGCCGTCCGCCTTTCTGGTCACCAGCTCGGCTTCGCGGACGGACGCGAGTCGTGTGCGTGCGGCGTTCATCGCGGCCGCCGGCACCTGGTCGAGCGCGACTTCTTCCTCGCTATGCTCGCCGATAATGCGGTTTTCGTTCGCCTCATGGTTCTGCTGCGCTGCGAGCGCCACGCCTGCCACCGCCAAAACAGCAGCGCTGGCTCCGATGACGAGAGTTCGTTTGCTAGCCATGTTCCGTTCCACTTCCTTCGGGGCCGGGGGATGAACGGGCGGCGGTCGCGGCCCGACTGGCCGTCGTCCGATCTTAATTTTGTCGATTGTTCATTGTGTCGAGTGCCGAGCGGAGACCGCGTGCGAGCTTTGCCGCGTCGTCATTGGCCCAAAAGTGCAGGAAGAACAGGCGCGGCTCGTCGTTCAACATATGATTGTGAAGTGCGGTGACTTCGATCCCGTTCGCTCGAAGCGCTCGAAGGACGGGGTCTACTTCGCTCGCGATGAGGACGAAATCGCCCGTGATCGCCGCCTTGCCGCCGCCGGTAGGCTGAAAATTGATTGCGGTCGCGGTTCCCATTGATTGAGGCGTCACCATGCCGCCATCCATGAGCCGCTCCGCACGGGGAATACTGTATTGCAGAACGCCGCCATTGACCCTGCCTTCGGCTCCCATCAGCTCGTCCAGAGCATCGGAGTTGAGATCGAGGCGGGAGGGTGCTCCCGCGCCAGGAGACGGTGGAGACATTGGGGTGCGGCTTGCGGCAATGGCTTGGCGCAGCGCCGCCGCTAGCCTTACCGGATCGCCATGCGCAGCTATGTGCATGTACATGGTGCCGGGCGCGGACCGCAGCAGGTGATTGTGGAGCGCGGTGATGGTGAATCCGCCTTGTAAAAGGCGGGTCATCACGGGGTTCACTTCCTCGTGCGTGAGCACAAGATCGCCCATTACCATCACGTCGTCACCTATCGGCTGAAACGCGGCCCAGGAGCCGAGCGCCAGCGAAGGCTCTATCGAGACGCCATCCAGGACAACGCGCAGGTCGGAGCGAGGAAATCCGTAGCGACGAACTCCGTCGGCCTGCTCGACGCCGACGCGCCCCAGCGCGGCGTCAACCTTCGTCCAGTCCGGAGCCGCCCAAGCAGGCGCGGCTAGCAGCAGCGTAGCCAACCCCGATAACAACACCGTTCGCATAGTTTTGCTTCAGCTCCTGATGCATAATGACATGATGGTCGATGCTTCTTCGGGCACGCCAAGGCTGCGAGACTCATGCATCGGCGCGGACCGCAAGGCACCTTGTAGATTCACAAGGTCCGCTGGCGGCATTTTGCACTAGAACGCGCAAACATACCCTTGTGCGAAAGCGGCCGGCGGCAAACGACATTGGAGCGCGCTGTCGATGCTCCTCGCACAAGGCTATGGTTCTCCAACAACGCAGAGGAGATGCCTCCGCACTATGCGCCTGCTACTGATCGAGGATGACGAGGATACGGGGAGCGCTGTCGTTGAAGCGCTGCGTGCTCGTGGTCATGCCGTGGATTGGGAGGAGGATGGGAAAAGCGGACTTGATCGCGCCGCGAGCGGCGCCCACGCGTTGCTGATCGTTGACCGAATGCTGCCAGAGATGGATGGGCTATCGGTCGTCACCGAGCTGCGCCGTCGGCAAGTCGTAGCACCCGTGCTGATGCTTACGGCGCTAGGCTCAGTGGGCCAACGAGTCGAAGGTCTTGAAGGTGGAGCCGACGACTATCTTGTCAAACCGTTCGCAATCGCCGAACTCGTCGCGCGCGTTGAAGCGCTGCAGCGCCGCGCAGCCGGCCCGCCCAGCATCCTCTCGCTGGGCGACTTGACGCTCGACCGCCTCGCTCGGACGGTGCGGAGAGGCGACACGCCGATCGAACTAATACCGCGCGAGTTCCAGCTTCTCGAACTACTGATGCTGAACTCGCCGGCCGTGCTCACGCGGTTGATGCTGCTGGAGACCGTGTGGAAGTTCCGTTTCGATCCTGGCAGGAACCTCGTCGAAAGCCATATCAGTCGGCTGCGGGCCAAGATCGATCGCGGTGACGATCCCCCCCTGATCCATACCGTGCGTGGGGAAGGCTATGCCGCTTGGAGTGATTAGCCGGCTGTTGCGCTCGACGGTGTCGCGTCTTGTTGCCCTCAACGCGCTGCTGCTCGTCATCAGCATGGTCGCCGGCGCGCTCGGCGGCTGGATCGCAACGCGTGGGGTCGTTGAACGCGAGGCTCGAAACCGCATCGAGCTGGAGTCGCATGTCATCGCCGTCGAGGCGGACCGGGGAGGGCTTGATCGCGCACTTGCCATGATCCGGACGAAGGCCGAACGGCCGGGTTCGCCTGAGTATTATCTCATTGGTCCAGAGGGACGCACGTTGATCGGCGACCTTCAGGTGGTGCCGCGAGAGACCGGTTGGCATTTCGCCGATCAGCCTTCGCCGCGACCTGGCATCGAGGGCGTTCATTTACTGGCGCTGACGCAACGCCTTCCCGATGGCTCCCTTCTAATCGTCGGGGAGGACATGGAGCGAAGCGAAGCGATCCGCGACGCTGTTTTCGGGGCCACTCTGATCGCCGGCGGAATCGCGTTGGTCTTTGGCATCGTCGCAGGCCTCTTTGCCACGCGGCAGACGCTCCGCCAGATGAAGCGGATCAACGTCACTGTCCGCGCGGTCGAGGGCGGAGATCTCTCTGCGCGGACTGGAGCTCCAGTTCACGCGCGCACCGATCTTGATCAGCTCGCGTTGGCGATCGATCGAATGCTCGACCAAATCGACACGCTCGTCGCCACGATCCGCCGCGTGTCGGCGGAGGTCGCTCATGACCTGCGCACGCCGCTGACACGCGTGAGGCACGCGGTCGAAACGGCGCTCGCGCAGCCCGATGGCGAGAAACGGACCGCGGCGCTGGGACGGGCGATGGCGGGGCTGGACGAGGCACTCCGTCTGTTCAGCGCGGTGCTGGAGTTGGCGGAAATCGATGCCGGTAATGCTCGCGCGCGATTTGAGCCGATCGATCTGGCGGAGATCGTGGACCGGGTGGTGGATGCCTACCGTGCGGAGATTGAGGCTTCCGGCCGCCACATCTCGGTCCGCTCGGTTCGCACGGCGGTCGCCGGTGACGCCGACTTGCTGGCGCGCGCGCTCGCCAACCTGATCGAGAACGCGCTCAAATACTCCCGTGAGCACGCTCGGATCGATGTTTCGGTCACCGAGCACGCGGGCACGGTGACGATGGCGGTCGCGGACGACGGTCCTGGCGTAACCGATGGCGAGGTCGAGGAGATGTTGCGCCCGTTCGGGCGCTTGGACCGAGCGCGGCGTAAATCCGGCAACGGTCTCGGCCTCGCGATTGCCGACGCCGTGGCTCGGCTGCACCGCGGAACACTGACGTTTGCACGGCTCCAGCCGGGCCTGGCCGTCGAAATCAGACTACCGCGGGAATTGGCGGAGACGGCCGCCTTGAATGCGCATCGCTGACTAAGCGCGACCGAAAACGCTCCGCTAGTCCAGAGACCGACTAGCGTGTCCCGGAACGCGCGAACGCTTATGCCGGCGAAGCGGCGGTTCCTCGGCCGGCGACACGGCGCTCCCGCGCGGCAACCGCGCGCCGATACGCGGCCTCGGCTACCGGCCGCACGGCGCTGGGCGGAAACGGCGCTACCGAGCTGACGTTGATCTCGCACAAGACATAGCTGTCCGAGCCGCGATCATGCTTTGGCCCGTAGAGGAAGTCAGCATCCCAGAGCAGCGGGAGCTCGTCACGCTCGACGGCGAGGATGTGCTGCAAACCAGGTATCCACGACTGTTCCATACTGTCTCTGAGCGACTGAAAAGCGCCCGCATCGGCGGGGTGCATGACCCGTGGATTTGGCTGCGCCTCCGGCGAGTCGACCCCTTCGGGGGGTGGCGGCAACAGCGCGCGGATCAGTTGATGCCCGAAACCGACGACCTTGTCCGCGCTGACATAGCAGCGAATCATGCCCTCTCCGAGCCGCGGCTGGAAGGGTTGGTCGATGAGGCATTCGCCCCGCTCGAAATAGGGTGCGAACCGATCGATCAGGGCATCGAGGGGCATCTCAAGCGGAACGCTGCCCCGCGCGGCGTGAAGGACCGAAACGTTGGGTTGGGCGCCGCGCCCCCGGTCAACAACTTCGACCCGCCACACGCCCCGGCCGCCATTGCTCCGGTTTTCCTTGAGCACACGCGCCCCGGAAGCGAGGCGTTCAGGGAGCAGCGCGCGCAGTTCCTCTAGATCGGCGTAGCGGTGGGTGTCCGTGCCCCAGCCTAGCGCGCGCGTGGAATGAAGCACGTTTTTCACGCCCATCTTCGCGATGACATCGGGATGCGCACTGATCGAGACGCCCGCCCCCGCCGCCTCGTGCAAAATCGGATCGAGCCTTGAGCGGTCACCGGCGTCGCTGATCGGGTCGGCCCAGACCATCACGCCGTCGCAAGTCAGCAGACGGTCGCGCGCTGTACCAGCCGTCTCGTCGGCATATCCAATCGCCTCGACCTCGCCGCCCAGCTCACGCAGGGCTGCCATGATCGGCCACTGGCGCGCGCTGTGCGCGTCCGCGGGGCTGGTGGGGACGTCGGTTCGCCACAGCAGGCCGATCTTGGGGCAAGTGGTCAAGGCTGACTTCGCTCGCTTCCCGTTCATCGCCGCTTTCCAACTCAGGCGCTGGCGGCGGCGATCGCATGCGCATAGCGGCGGTCGACTGCTTCCCAGTCGAGGTTCTTGAACCAGGCATCGATATATCTGGCTGCCTGGGTGCCATAGTCCATGTGGAAGCTGTGCTCGTACATATCGAGGACGAGCACCGGCACGCCAGCCGCCGCGCCGTGCATATGGTCCCAAGCCCAGTGATTGTTGAGCGAGCGGGTGTGGAGGTTGTAACCCAGGATCGTCCAGCCCGACCCTCCCGCCAGGCTCATGCCAGTGCGCCGGAACTCGGCCTCCCAGTTCGCGAATGAGCCGAAGGCGGCGTCGATCGCGTCGCGGACCGAACCGGCCGCCTGACCGTCGCCGCCCAACCCGTCGAAGTAGATTTCATGCAGCACCACCGAGCCGGTACGGTGCAGTTCCTCGCGCTTGAGGCCGCCGTAGATGGCAGGCGGCGCTTCGGTATCGGCGAGCGCGGCGGCCAGCCGTGGCCGCAATGCGTTCAGCGTCCTGACCGAGCCGGCATAGTTGTTCTCGTGATGCGACGTGATCAATCGCTCGGACAGGCCCTCGAGCTTGGCCGGATTGAACTTGAGCGGCTTGATCTGATGGTTGCCGGCAAAGGCGGGGACAGTCGGCGGCGCGGCGGCCGGCGTCTGGGCGGAGGCTTCGTTGATCGTCATGGCGGCGGCTCCTATGCCTAGGGTTGCGATTGCACTGCGTCGGGAGAGATTGTCGATCGCCACGTTCGGTCCTTTCCAATATGATTGATTAGGCTGCGTAAGAGTGATGGTGCGTCGCGATCATCCGAACAGGACAAGGCCCGTCCCCGCCGCGGCGAGAACAACCCACAGGATCGTCGTTTTGGCCTTGAACACATAAAGGAGCGCGAGGGCGACGGCGAAGATTGCGAGCGGGATCACCACGCCGGGCACGTTCACGAGAGTCTTTTGCCCTAGTTCCAGCGTCGTGGCGGCGATCAGCCCGACGACCGCTGCGGATATTCCCTCTAGGAAGGTCTTGATCTTTTCGCTGTCTACCAACCGTTCAAGCTGGTCATGAAAGAACAGAGAAAAGCTGAATGCCGGCAGAAAGATGCCGATCGTCATGACGATCGCTCCGAGTGGGCCGCCGCCGAAATATCCGATGAACGTCGAGAAGATGATCAGGGGCGCCGGCAGAATTCCCGATAAGGCGAGCCCGTCGAGGAACTGCGCATCCGTCATCCATCCATTGCCGACCGCATCTGCACGCAGGAACGGGATGACTGTGTAGGCCCCGCCAAAGGTGAGGAGCCCGGCCTTGAGGCCCGAGATGAAAAGCTCCAGCAGCGACGGCTTTTGGTTTGCGATGGCTTGCGCCGAGACCGCATCCCCACCGACCGTACTGCCGAAAGTGACCCAGGCGAAGTAGAGGCCGACCCCGACGAGCACGGCCATGAGCAGGCCGGCCATCACCCGCTGATGGCGCGCCGCGAACATATAGACGAGGCCCGCGATCGGCAGGGTGAGCCAGAACGGAGTGCCGACGAGGGCCGCCAGGCCGGCGACGCCCGCGATACCCCAAAGCCAGCGGTCGAGCAGGATGTGACCGCCAATCCGGTGCACGGCGCGCACGATCAGGGCGATGACGGCGGGTTGAACTCCGAGAAATGCCGCGGTCGCGGCGGCAGTCTGCATGATCCCGGTGGAGAGATACAGCCACGACAGCGCGAACATTAGGACGAAGCCCGGCATCATGAATCCCAGACCCGCAAGAAGGCCGCCGAGCTTTCCCTTGGGAAGCGTGCCGAAGAAGACGCACAGCTCGTGCGCCTCCGGACCAGGGAGCACCTGATAGACGGCGAGGATGCGGTTGAACCTGGCGCTGGAGACCCAGTGTTCCTCATCGACCAGCTCACGGCGGATCATCGCGATCTGGGCGATCGGGCCACCCCAGGCCAGGAAGCCGAACCGCAGGAACTTCGCGAAAATCTGCGCATAAGAAAGGTCGGGCAATGTGCCTCCGTTCTCAGGAGCCAATGCCCCATCCGCCACGTTTGTGCTCATTCGCTACGTTCCTCAGATCATGATCGTCATCCCTCGACCGATGGTCGAACGCGCTGCGCTGACTGCCGATCGAGTGGACTGCCCAGAGTGAAATGCGTGTAGAAGCCGTCCAGCGCGTCGCTTGCGTTGGCGATGCGCTTGAGATCGTCATCTGTGGACGCGCATACGCCTGCAAGCATGGCACCAAGGCCTGCCGTCTCGGAGCGCCCGAACTTGCCGTCCGCTATGTCCAGGTCATGGATAATCTCGCCGATCGCGACGAGTGCGGGATCATCTTCGAGCCTAGCTCGCCTCACGATCGTCTCGAAGCTGCACCGGTCTTGTTCGTGGGTGAACTCGGCATCGGCCATGTCGAAGCGCAGCTCGCCCGCATCGGGCGTGTAGCTCCTGCCATCGACGAACTTGAAGCTGGCGTGGGGGTCGACGAATCGTCGGATCAGCCAAGCGCAGGCGATGCGATCGACATGGACGCCGCGCCGCGTCACCCAGACGCGATTCTTGAGGTCGGCGGGCGGAAACGCAGCCGCTTCGCCCGTGCGGCCGACATCGGGATGGGCATAGCGCTTTTCGTCCAACTCCCGCAGCGCCGCCTCCGCACCTTGACGGCCGTGAGCGCCAAAGAAGTCTAGCCGGACAATCTCGGAAAGCCGTCTCTGGAGTTTCGCAATCTCGGCCCCCGACGTCGGCCCGGTGTCGAGCAGCCTGTGTGCGGCCAGGGCCACCTCGTCATAGTCGGCGTCACGCGCAGCGTCGAAAAGCCCTCGTAGCTCCGCGTCGCTTTGGCCTTCGATCATCTGCGCGTTGATCAGCACCGCCTCGCCGCCGCTGTTCGTGATCTCTCCCAGCAGGTCGCGGAATGCGGCTTCGTTTTGCTCGCGACGGGGGAGCACATGAACCGCGTTTTTGAGCGGCACCGCGCCAATCGCTTGTAAGCGACGCCAAATCTTCACGCGCATGTAGGGTGGCTTCGCGGGTAGTTGGTGCAGCAGTGCTAACCAATGTTCCGGGTCGGGCGAGGATTCCATAGCACATGCGTATCATCAACAATATTAAAATGAAACACATATATCTCAGTTCCAAGCGGAGATAAGCCGCCGGCGCGCAATCGGTTCAAAAAATGGCAAGGCTGGCGGTTGGACGGCGCGCCCGTCTCGAAAGGGCAGTCGGTCAGGGACGGGTCCGCTGCGTGCGAGATCAATGAACCCGCTACGATGGTTCAACTTAGGAAGCGGGCTACTTCCCCCCGCTTTTCGTCCGTCAATACAACCATCCTGCAGGCTCGGCGGAGTAGTATTAGTGGCTGGCTATATCGGGGAAGGGCGGCACGTTGCGCAGATTGGCGCTTCTAGCGTAGCGTTAACGGCGATACGTATTCGTTACCTTTATCCTGCGCGGGGCGACATCTCTCCTTATCATGATGATGTAAGGCGGGACGGCCGTAATATGCGCCGTCTGCTCTGGCTGCGCGACGCTGCGACGATCGCACGACCCACGCCCTCCATCGCCAAGTTAATATAAAATCAACGTTTCTGCGCCTTGGCAGGAACGACCGTCGCATTGTGGCCGTTTCTTGTCCGGAGGAACGCCTGAGATGGTGTGCGAGAGGGACGGAAGCCGGACCGCCGGAGGTGGTGGGTCGCGCCTGCCCGCAAGGGCATGGTGACGCGCGCGGTCAGCGTGCGCCGCTCCGTAACTGCGCCGGCCGATCTGGCCGCCCTGCGCAATCTCGCCTCCATCACCCGATTGAGCGATGAAGAACGCGCCCTGATCCGACGATTGTGCGTGTTCCAGGAAGCGGTGCCCGCGGGCCAGCCTTTCGATCCCGACGGCCGAGCCGCCTCGCCGCGCCTGATCCTGAGCGGATGGGCGTGCCGCCAACGTATCCTGGCCGACGGTCAGCGCCAGATCTTCGGCTTCCTGCTGCCCGGAGACTCCGTAGGGCTGAGCCTTGATCCGCGTCCGCTGGACGAGACGACCATCATCGCCCTGACGCGGGTCGAATATGTCGACGCCCTGATGCTGCGCGAGATCCTGGCGCTTCAAGACCCGCGCCACGATCGGCTGCGCCGCGCCCTGGCGACGTCGCGCCGATACGAGGAAACCTGCCTGCTGAACCATGTGGTGCGGCTGGGCCGGCAATCCGCCCAGGCGCGTCTGGCCCACCTGCTGCTGGAGTTGCGCGACCGGCTGCAGCGCGCCGGGCTGTGCACCAGCGACCGCCTGCATCTGCCGCTGACCCAGGAGACCCTGGCCGACGCCCTCGGACTGAGCCTGGTCCATGTCAGCCGCACCCTGGGCCAGATGCGGCGCGGGCGGCTGATCGCCATGCAGAGCGGCTGGGTCACCCTTCTGGACGAGGCCCATCTGCGCGCCGCCAGCGACTATGGCGTCGACGACCACGCCCTTCACTGAAACCCGAACGAAAAGAGAGAGAGCGAGCGTCATGAGCCCCCACCGACAACCGTCTCGGCCCCGCCCGCCTCTTTCACAGCATCGACCGCCGCGCCGGACCGGGTCCGCGCTGCGAATGATCGGCGCCTCGGTCGCCGTGGCGGCCCTGCTGGCCCCCGGCGCCGCCCTGGCCCAGGACGAAGAGCTGGCGGCGCGGGTCGCGCGGCTGGAAGCTCTGGTCATCGAGCAGCAACGCCGTATCGAGGCGCAGGAAGCCCTGTTGAACGAACGCGCCGCCATGGCGCCGCCGTCCGTCGATCCGCGCTGGCAGGTGCAGACCGACGCCTCGGGCCGAGCGGTTTTCGCAGATCGAACCCTGAACCAGTTGCGCGCCGGCCAACAGGTCGCCAGCACCATCGCGCCCAACGGTCCGGCCCAACCGACCCTGCCCCCGAGCGAAGCCCCGCCGCCGCCCGCGCCAGAGGTGCGGCGCGAGCAACTGGCCGCCATTCCCGAAGGCATCGCCGTGCTGAGCCAACCGGGCAAATTCACCCTGGACGTCTCGACCGAGTACACGCGCTCCAGCGCCAACCGCCTTGTGTTCCGAGGCATCGAGATCGTGCCCGGCGTGCAGATCGGGGTGATCGAGGCCAATGAGGCGGATCGCGACACCGGCGTCGTCACCCTGGCCGGGAAATACGGCATCGGGCCGCGCATGGAGGCGGAGCTGCGCGTGCCCTACGTCTGGCGCAACGACACCATCACCACCGTGCAGCAGCGCGACGAAGCAGTGACGCGGACCATCGATCTGAGCGGCGACGGCGTCGGCGACGTCGAAGCGGCCCTGCGCTATCAGATCAACGGCGGCGAGCGCGGACGCCCCATCTTCATCGCCGGCCTGAGGGTCAAGAGCGACACGGGCGAAGGGCCGTTCGACATCGATCGCGACGAGTTCGGCATCGCCACCCGCCTGGCCACAGGCTCGGGATTCTGGGGCGTCGAGCCCAGCATCAGCTTCCTGTACCCCAGCGATCCGGCGGTCATTTTCGGCAGCCTGAGCTACTTCGCCCACCTGCCGCGCGACATCAACAAGACCGAGGGCGAGATCCGCATCGGCGAGGTCGATCCCGGCGACGCCATCGGCCTGTCGATCGGTTTCGGCTTCTCGCTGAACCCGCGCTTCTCCTTCTCGCTGGGCTACAAGCACAACTACATTCGGCCGACGACGAGCGAGTTGAACGACATCACCGAAAAGTCCGATGCGCTTCAGGTCGGCGCCCTGCAGTTCGGCATGTCCTACCTGCTGAACGACCGCTACAGCCTGAACGGCAATTTCGAGTTCGGCGTGACCGAGGATGCGCCGGACATGCGCTTCATCCTGCGCCTGCCGATCGTCTTCTGACATGAAGAAGGGGCCGCCCGACGGCGGCCCCTGAGAGACTCGAACGTTGCGGCCTAGAAGCCGCCCAGGCTCCTGAGTCCGGCCCAGTCGATGTCGCGGGCGATGTTCGATCCGTAGTTGTGCATCTGGCTGTTGGTCTGGATCGTCGCCAGGTCAGGCAGGACCAGGTTCAGCTCCATGTCCTGGCGGATGTTGCGATTATCGGCGTTGTTGATGATCAGGTTCTGCAACTGGCTGGTCGTGATGTTGTGCAGGATCGCCGTCGCGCCCGAGCCGTCCACCACCGCCACCCCGCCGGTGTTGCTCAATCCGCGAAGGTCGATGCCGCCCGCCACCAGGCTGGCCATGGCGCCCGCCAGATCAGCCACGCCGGGGACGTTGTGCTGAACCTGCTGACTTACGGGTCCGGTCGGCGTCCAGGTCAGTTGCGTCTGAAGAGCCAGCTGATCGTTCACATAGGAACGGACCACCACGCCGAAACCGAAGGTGAAGCCTCCCGCCGACATGAAGCCGCCGCGCGCCTCGGACATGTCCGCGTCCGTCATGATCTGAGGCCCGCGCATGACCTCGACCGGCGTGGCAACCGGCGATGGCGCCGCCGACGGCGGGGTCGCGAAGGACTCCAGAGAGGCGTCGCCGACAAGCTCGGCGGCGAAGGCGACGGATTCGGCCGAGACCGGCGCCGCCAGACTGACCGGCGCCAGGCAGGTCATGACGAGCAGAATGCTTGAACGCGCGCGTCTCATGGTCGTCACCTCAGATAGGGATCGAGGGAGAAACGCGTCGTCACTTGATACAGCGGCGGCAACTCCCGCGTCAGTTCCGCCAAGGACATGGGTTGAAGCGCCTGCCCCGGCCGCGACCGGTTCCAGATGCGCCACTCCTCGGCGTCGTTGAAGGTGTCCGCCGGCTGGCGGACGACGAAGGCGACTCCGTTCCACATGGCGGTGAACTGGTCGCGCGAATAGATCTTCAGCCCCAGGGCCGGATCGCCGACAAGAACATGGCCCGCGTCATCGCCCTTGAAGACCACGAAATGTTTGTAGCCGGCCGTGTCGATCATCACGATGGCCGGGGCGTTCATCTCGATCAGCTCGTCCAGGCTGAGCCGGAAGCCGTCGGCGGGATAGCCGCGCGCATCGAGGTAGCGTTTCATGTCCAGCAGGGAGAAGCCGACGCGGCGGATGGTCTCCTGATCCCCGTCGGCGAACATGGCGCGGAACACCTGAGCCTCGCCGACATCGCGGCCGTAGTGATGGCGCAAAAGGGTGGCCAGAGCCGCCGAGCCGCAGCTGAAGTCGTACTGCTGGCGCACCACGGTGCGGAAGGGCAGGTCGCGATAGCTGACTACCTTCACCCGGCCCGCGGCGGGACCGTTGTTCAGCAGGATCTCGGCCTGGGCCGAAGCCGCAGACAGGGCCGGCAAACCCGCCACGGCGGCCAGCCCCAGGTTGAGCAGAAGCCGGGCGGACGAGCGTGTCACGGGTTCGGAGCCGTCGTCACGATATTGATCGTGATCGCGCCTTGCAGGTTGTTGTTGTTGCCGCTGTTCATGACGAAGTTGCCGATGCCGTTGAAACCGGAAAAGGCGTTGGCGTCGATGCGCATCCCGCCCGTCGTCACGGTGTTGGCGTTGACGCTGTTGCCGCTGTTGGTCGCCTGCAGCAGTTGGTCGCTGGCGATGACCACCGACGACGCGCCCTGACGGCCGTGCAACGCATCCAGTTCGTCAACAGCCAGCGACCGCGGCCCTGTGGCGGCGGTTGAAGCGTCAACGGGAGCCGGAGCGACAATGATGAAAGGCGGAGGGGGCGTCGGCGGAGAGGCCGAATTCGGATCGGCCGCCCCCAGCAGCGCCAGGGTCGACAGAATGCTGAGCATGGTTCCCTCCCAGGAAAAAGAAGTTCGGCGGCCGGAGAACCGGCCGCCGAAACCAAGGCTTAGTTGCCGCCGCCGCCAAAGGTGACGTTGGCGTTGGCGCTGATCGCCGTAGCCGCCTGACCAACCGAAGCCAGGCCGGTGTTGTTGCTCACCGTCTGGATGCCCGCGAAGCCTGCGAAGGCGCCGCCGCTCTGGTTGATGTCGCCGGTGCGAATACGGCCGTTTTGCGGGCCTTGGCCGTCTTCCGACATGTCGAAGCTCAAGTCGCTGACGTTGGCGCTGAGTTCCTGCATGTTCAGGGAGACGCGGATGTTGCCGATATTAGTCGAGTTGTCGTTGCCCGAGTCATTCACAGAATTGTCGTTGAAGGAGTCAGAGACCCCCAACTCCAGGTTGGTGTTGGTCGAATTGTCGGTATGAGTCGAGTTATCAGTATTAAACGAGTCGTCGATGCCGACCTCGGTGTTCGTCGAATTATCCGAGTTGTCGTTGAACGAATCCGAGACGCCCAACTCCAGATTGGTATTGGTGGAGTTATCTGAATTGTCGTTCAGCGAATCAGAGATGCCCACGTCCAGATCAGTGGAGTTGTCGGTGTTGAACGAATCCGCGACGCCCAAATCCACATCGGTGCTGTTGCCGCCGCTGTTGTAGGAGTCAGTCGCCGTGGTGTTGCCGCCGACCGCACCGTTCGGACCGCTCGAGGACTGAGCCTGAGCCATGCCCGCAAAAGCCAGAGCCCCAGCCAGGACCGCAGCAGACGTCATTAGTTTGGCACGCATTTCCTTGCCTCCAATCAAAGGTGATTAAGGAGGCTCCTCCACCTCCGAAGGCCGAAATCGTCGAATGACACGGGTCGTTCCCCTTAAGAGAGCCCCTGATTTTCCTCGAGAATTCGTACACTCCGGCCATCTTGCGGGAGAAGATCTGATCAAATGGAGTGGAGCCCTGCGGCCAGGAAGCTCGACATCCCGTCATTTGATCAAAAGACCACCCAGAATAAAGTTGGCGAAGTCGTGACTTTTTCAAGGCAGGCGCGCCGTAGCGGTTCGAGTCTCCGCTCAACGGCTCCCGTGGCGCAATCGCTCCGGCCGTGCTACGCGCGCCGAACCATGACGACGCCCCCTATCGAACGCATCCGCAACTTTTCGGTGGTCGCCCACATCGACCACGGCAAGTCGACCCTGTCCGATCGCCTGATCCAGTTCACGGGCGGCCTGACCGCGCGCGAAATGTCGGAACAGGTTCTTGATAATATGGACATTGAGAAGGAGCGCGGCATCACCATCAAGGCGCAGACCGTGCGCCTGAACTACAAGGCCAAGGACGGCGAGACCTACGTCCTGAACCTGATGGACACGCCGGGGCACGTCGACTTCGCCTATGAGGTGTCGCGTTCGCTGGCCGCGTGCGAAGGCTCGATCCTGGTGGTCGACGCCTCGCAGGGCGTCGAGGCCCAGACCCTGGCCAACGTCTATCAGGCGATCGACAACAACCACGAGATCGTCCCGGTCCTGAACAAGATCGACCTGCCCGCCGCCGAGCCGGACCGGGTGCGGGCCCAGATCGAGGACGTCATCGGCATCGACGCCTCAGAGGCCGTCATGTGCTCGGCCAAGTCGGGCATCGGCATCGAGGACGTGCTGGAAGCCATTGTCGCGCGTCTGCCGGCGCCCAAGGGCGACATCAACGCCCCGCTGAAGGCCATGCTGGTCGACGCCTGGTACGACCCCTACCTGGGCGTGGTGCTGCTGGTGCGCGTGTTCGACGGCGTGCTGAAGGCCGGCATGCGTGTCAAGATGATGCAGACCGGCTCAACCCATCTGGTCGACCGCGTCGGCGTCTTCCTGCCCAAGAACACGCCGGTCGAGCAGCTTGGCCCCGGCGAGGTCGGCTTCATCACCGCCCAGATCAAGGAAGTCGCCCACGCCGCCGTCGGCGACACCATCACCGACGAGAAGAAGCCCACGGCCGAACCGCTGAAGGGCTTCAAGGACGTGCAGTCTGTGGTCTTCTGCGGCCTGTTCCCGGTCGACGCCGCCGACTTCGAAGACCTGCGCGCCGCCATCGGCAAGCTGCGCCTCAACGACGCCAGCTTCACCTATGAGATGGAATCCTCGGCCGCCCTGGGCTTCGGCTTCCGCTGCGGCTTCCTGGGCCTGCTGCACCTGGAGATCATTCAGGAACGGCTGAGCCGCGAGTTCAACCTGGACCTGATCGCGACGGCCCCCTCGGTCGTCTACAAGATCGGCCTGCGCGACGGGACCGAGATCGACCTGCACAACCCGGCCGACCTGCCCGACGTGATGCAGATCGAGACCATCAGCGAGCCGTGGATCAAGGCCACCATCCTGACCCCCGACGAATACCTCGGCGGCGTGATCAAGCTGTGCCAGGACCGTCGCGGCAGCCAGATCGAGCTGTCCTACGTCGGCAGCCGCGCCCTGGTCGTCTATGAGCTGCCGCTGAACGAGGTCGTCTTCGACTTCTACGACCGGCTGAAGTCGATCTCGAAGGGCTACGCCTCGTTCGACTATGAGATCACCGACTACAAGGTCGGCGACCTGGTGAAGATGTCGATCCTGGTCAACGCCGAGCCGGTCGACGCCCTGTCCATGCTGGTCCACCGCGCCCGCGCCGAGACGCGCGGCCGCGGCATGGTGGAGAAGATGAAGGAGCTGATCCCGCCCCACATGTTCACCATCCCGATCCAGGCGGCCATCGGCGGCAAGATCATCGCCCGCGAAACCGTCCGCGCCCTGCGCAAGGACGTGACGAGCAAGTGCTACGGCGGCGACGCCACCCGCAAGAAGAAGCTGCTGGAGAAGCAGAAGGCGGGCAAGAAGCGCATGCGTCAATTCGGCAAGGTCGAGATCCCGCAGGAAGCGTTTATCGCGGCCCTGAAGATGGACGAGGATTGATCGCCAGCGTCGCTCCAGTCAGCAAGAGGCTCCGCTTGATCGGCTTTGCGATCAGCGGGGCTTTTTTGTTCGAGAACGACGCGCCCTGACGAGGGCCTGTGTGAGGATCAAGTCGTCAGGTCGATAAAAGGATCGCGCGGCGCCTTGCGGCCCGACATGGCGGTCATGACTGCGGGCCGCGTGCCGCGATGATGCTGCGCCGTCTCGAACTGAAGCGCCTCCGTGACCTGCGCGCGCGGATGGGCGGCCAGAACCGCTTTCAGAGTGGAGGCGGCGACACGACGGCGACCGACGCCGAACAGGTCGCAGAACGCGCCGCGCGACACGAGCTGAGCCTCTGCGCCATGAAGACGTCGAGACACCCAACCATTCAGGTGCAGCGCGATGGCGTCGCCGACCTTGCGCCCGACTTCAGGCGGATGCCCGCAAGCATCAAGATAGCGTTGCGCCCGCTCACCACCGCTCAGGGCGAAACACCGTTTGCAAAGACTGGGTTCGTGGCCTCGAGTCAGACCGAGATCATGCAGGATCGCCGCGGCGAAGAGCAACGAACGATCATAAGTGATCCGCTAATGCTGCGCGAACAGGACGCCGAACAGATACGTCCGCCAACTATGATGTAGCAGGGCGGCCTCATGCGTCTCCTCGGCCAAGGCCAAGGCGTCGTGCACCAAGGCGCTCTGAGGCGGCGCAAGCGCCTCAATGGCCGTTTCACAGGGTCGCAGCAGACCAAGGGCGCTTCGCGCCGCATCGACCGCCTCTCGTGCCTGAGCCTGCATGAGGTTGCCGACCAGACCCACGGCCTCAACCCTCGTCATACGGCCCGTTGTGCCCGCGCCCCACGCCAAAGATCCCATGGCGGGGCGTCGTTCAAAGGAATCGGTCGATGTCATAGGCGTGCGCCTTGTTTTTTGTACTGATCAGAACAAAATATGGAACGTCCATATTTTTGCAAGACGGTACAAAATGAATGTTCGCCGAGGCCGCCCCCCAGCCTATGATCGAGACATCGCCTTGGGCGCCATCGCTTCAACCTTTCTCGCCAAGGGTTTCTCCGCGACATCGCTCGACGACATCGCCCAGGCGACAGGGATGAATCGACCTAGCCTTTTCAGCGCCTTCGGCAACAAGAAGGCGATGTACCTGGCTGCCCTGGCCCGCTTTGAACAGGACATGGTTCTGGCCGTGCGTCCGGCCCTGGCGACAGCAGGCCCGCCGGCGCTGGCTATCGGCGCCTTCTTCGACGCCGCAGCGCGCTTCTATTGCGCCGGCCCCGCGCGGGGCTGTCTGCTGTTCTGTACGGCGGTGACGGAAGCGCCCTCGGATTCCGATATCCGAGACGCTCTGGCGGGCGCGATGGAGCGCATAGAAGGCGACCTGCTGCAGCGCCTTGGAGACGCGCCGGGGGACAAGAATCCGCTCCAAGATCTAACGACCCAAGCCAGTCTGTTAAGGGCCTTGCTGGCCGACGTCGCGATCAAGGCGAGGGTAGGTCTCGATGAAGCCGTGCTTCGCTCAGATGCCCGCGCAGCCGCCGCTCTCGTCCTGGCGGGATAAGGCGGACCCGCATCCGGCCAAGCAGGAGTATTGGGCGGTCAACGCCGCCCAGCGCGAGGCCGGCGTGGAAGAATGGCTGGCCCTGATGCGAGAGCGCAAGACGCTGCGGGATCGGGTGCGCGAACTGGAGGCGGCGGCGGGCCTGGACCCCCGCTCCGATCAAGCGCAGGCGGGGCGCGCCGAAGATGAAGAATTATCCATATAACAATGTGTCGCGTTGCGGCGGCGGCGCGCGCGGTTAAGGTCCGCCCCAACATGATCTTTTGGGGACTGAAATCGTCATGCGCCTTGCCGCCTCTTCCGTTGCGCTCGCCGCCCTGCTGGCCGTGAGCACGCCCGTTCTCGCCGCGCCTGCGGCCGCCGCCTCCGCTGCGACCACGACCCAGGCCGAGCCTCTGCGCGGGGCGCCGGTGTCCGAGCTGATCGCCCGCGTCGACATTCCGTGGAAGCGCTTCCAGCTCGACAACGGCCTGACCGTGCTGGTCCACGAGGACCGCAAGGCGCCGGTGGTGGCGGTGTCGGTCTGGTACAATGTCGGCTCGAAGGACGAGCCCAAGGGCTCGACCGGCTTTGCGCACCTGTTCGAGCACCTGATGTTCGGCGGGTCGGAGAACTCGCCCTCCAGCCACATCCAGACGATGAACGCCGCCGGGGCGACCAGCCTGAACGGCACGACCTGGTTCGACCGCACCAACTATTTCCAGACGGTGCCGACCCCGGCGCTGGACTACACCCTGTATCTGGAATCCGACCGCATGGGCTATCTGCTGGGCCAGGTCAGCCAAGAGGTCTTGGATCTGCAGCGCGGCGTCGTTCAGAACGAGAAGCGTCAGGGCGACAATCAGCCCTACGGCATGACCTATTACGCCACGCTGGAAGCCCTGTTCCCCGAGGGGCACCCCTATCGCCACTCGACCATCGGTTCGATGGCCGATCTGGACTCGGCCAGCATGGAGACGGTGCGCGACTGGTTCCGTGAGAACTACGGCCCCAACAACGCCGTCCTGGTCCTGTCGGGCGACATCGACGAGGCCAAGGCCCGCGAGCTGACTGAGAAGTATTTCGGCGCCATCGCGCGCGGCCCGGTCAACACCCCGGCGGCGGCCCCCGTGCCGACCCTGGCGGCGCCGGTCGAACAGGTGCTGCACGACCGCGTGGCCCAGACCCGCATCAGCCGCACCTGGGCCGTGCCGGGCCTGGGCGATCCGGACTCCGTGCCGCTAAGCGTCGGCGCCTCGGTGCTGGGCGGCCTGGCCAGCTCGCGCCTGGACAATGTGCTGGTGCGCGACGAGCAGACGGCCTCCAGCGTCTCGGCCTCGAACCAGACCTTCCAGCGGCTCGGCATGTTCAGCTACTCCGCCATGGTCAAGCCGGGCGCCGATGCGGACGCCGTGGCCCAGCGCATGGACGCCGTGCTGGCCGACCTGATCGCCAACGGCCCGACCCAGGACGAGATCAACCGCGTGGTGACGCGCTATGCCTCGCAGCGCATCCAGGGGCTGGAGACCGCCAACGGCAAGGCTTCGGTCCTGGCCGAGGGGCAGCTCTATTCAAACGATCCGGACTTCTACAAGAAGGAGCTGGCGGCCTACGCCGCCGTGACCCCGGCCCAGGTCCAGGCGGCGATGCAGAAATGGCTGAGCCGCCCCGTCTACAGCCAGATCGTCATGCCGGGCGAGCGCGAGGCCTACGCCGAGGCCGCCGCCGCCCCGTCGGGCGCGACCCCGACGCCGGCCGAGCCGATCC
>WPCJ01231271.1_pt1 | contig 23962 bp, 6 predicted proteins | sample 5399831 | NCBI WGS metagenome assembly WPCJ01 (sample SAMN12869470, study PRJNA574797) | sludge metagenome | isolation source: wastewater treatment of pH10 | place: China:Beijing | collected 2019-05-20 | reverse complement strand
CTGGATTGCTTCGCCCTGCGAATTGGCTTTGCCAATTCGCCATGGCTCGCAATGACGGCGGGGCCAGTGTCCATCATTTCGCCTTCGCAACCTCGACACTGCCGGTACCCGTGCGGCCGTAGCGGGAGGGATTGTACATGTCCTCCACATAGGCTTGCGGCAGCACATATTTGCCGGGCGAAACCGCGCGCACGATATAGGCGACGGTGAAGACCGCCTTGTCATTGGCCTTGCGGTCGATGGCGGCGGTGAAGCGGTCGTCACGGAATTCGGTGTTCACCGCCTCCTGCCCGTCCTCGATCCAGTCCAGCTTGCCGCTGTCGCCCGACGACACCAGATGCGGATTGTCGATCTCGAAACCGGCCGGCAGATAGTCGGCCACCATGATGTGCCCGTATTCCGGCTTGGCTTCGGTGATCTTCAGCACCACAGCAAAGCGGTCATTCTGCTTCGCCTTGGTGACATCGGCGGGGGTACCGTCGAGCTTGTGATAGCTGCGCTCGATCTTGAAGCCATTCGATGCCGCAGGCTCCGGCGTCGCCGGCGCACCACTGACCGAGATCACCGCCTGCACCGGCGTATCACCGGTATTGGTGATCTTGATCGGCACGCCGGTCAGCTCCGCCGCCTTGTAGCTGCGATAGAGCGCTGACTTCACGGCGCCGCCATTGACGTCGAGCGACAGCGTGTTGGCCTCCTTGGCCAGCGCACGCGAGGCCAGCACCAGCCACGCATTCTCCTGCGTCGAGGTGAACGGCGTCAGACCGCGCGCGGCTTCGACGCGCTGCACCGCCTGGGTCAACGTCGCTCGCGGCGCATTGCCTTCGCTGGCGAGCGACACGAGTGCCGCCGCATCGCGCAGCGCCGAGCCGAAATCGGTGCGGCCGAATTCAATCACCGGCTTCGGCTTCAGGCTCTCAACCGCCGCGCCATAGACGCGTTCCGCACGCACGCGGTCACCGACCAGCGCGAGCGCCGCGGCAAGCTGCGACTTGGCGATGGGTGTTGCCAGATTGTTCAGCTTGGTGTCGGCGAGATAGCGGAGGTCGCCGATTGGCGCAGTGCCGTTCTTGGCCAGCACATAGAGGCCGTAAGCGAGTTCACGGCCGCCATCCTTCTCCGGCTCCGCGGCATTGACCACCGAGTTGCGAACGCGGTCAAGCGCAGCGCGGAACAGCACGTCCGGCACCGCAAAACCCTTTTCGCGCGCACGCGTCAGGAAGTCTGTGACATAGGCATCGAGCCATGGATCGTCACCGCCCGACGACCACAGGCCGAACGAACCGTTGGAGCCCTGTCGCGCCAGCAGCCGATCGATGGAATCCTTGATGCGCTGATCGACCGAAGTGTCCATCGCCAGATGGGCGCCGGCGGCGAGATCGTTGACATACAGCAGCGGCATTGCCCGGCTGGTGATCTGCTCCGAGCAGCCATAGGGATAGCGATCCAGCGCCTTGAGGATGGTTGCCGCATCCAGCGCCGTGGAGAGGCTGGCCGACAGCGACACGCCGCCGGTGCCCGGCACGAGATCGGCGAACATGTCCGAGGTCAGCGTCAGGCTTTCGCCCTTGGCCAGCGTACGGATCGAGCGCCGCGCCAGGATCTGCGTGGCCGCCTTGACGTCGAGTTCGTAATGCCGCGCCAGCGTCAGCCCGTTCGGTCCCTTGATGTCGACATCGAACATCGCCCGCCCGGCCCCGCTCGCATCCACGGCCAGCGCCATGGATGTGCGCTGCTTGGCGGCCAGCTTCACCGTGGTGGACGGATTGCCGGTGAGCTTCACCGGGCCCGAGGTCTTCACGCTGACGGTGTAGTCGCCCGCCGTGCCTTCCACATTGTCGATATCGAAAGACATGCTGCCCTTGTCGCCCGACAGCAGGAACCGCGGCAGCGTCGCCGTCAGCACCACGGGATCGCGCACGGTGACATCGACATTGGCCCGGCCGAGCTTGGTCGCCGTCCAGGCCACCGCCATCACCCGCGCGGTGCCGGCGAATTCGGGGATCTCGAAGTCGATCTCCGCCGTCCCGTCAGCCTTCACCGTGACAATGCCTGAATACAGCGCGAGCGGCTTTTGCGTCGGCGGCGAGCCTTGCAGCTCCGCGCCCGCGCTGTCGCCGCCATTGCGGAGCTGGCCGCGCGTGCCCTGCATGCCGTCGATCAGCTGCCCATAGAGATCGCGGATCTCCGACGTCATGCGGCGCTGGCCCAGATAATAGTCATCCGGCGCCGGTGGCTTGTAATTGGTCAGATTGAGAATGCCGACATCCACGGCGGCCACCACGATCTTGGCGTCCTCGCCCGGATTGAGACCGCCGAGCTTGACCGGGAGTTTCATGGTGGTGCTCGGACGGACCAGCGCCGGCGGCGTCAGCGCGACGTCGAGGGTGCGGGCCTTCCTGTCGATGCCGAACCACTTCAGGCCGATCGCGCGGCCGGGCATGCGTGCCGCTGTGCTGTCCAAAGGACGCCGCAAGGTTGCCACAACATATGCGCCCGTTCCCCAGTCTTTTCCGACCGGAATCGTGACTTTCGAGGCACCTTCCCGAACCGAAATACTGGTGGTCGTGAGCAACCGGTCGCCGATCACATTGACCGTCAGCCGGCCGGCAGTGCGCGCATTGACCGAGACGGTCATGGTCTCGCCGGACGCATATTCGGGCTTGTCGATGGATGTTTCGAGCAAATCCGGCGTGTCGGCGCTGCCGTCCGAATACCAGCCGACATCGAATTGCAGCGACGTCACCGGCCCGTCCGCCTCATTGGCCTTCACATCCAGCCGATAACGCCCCGGCTGCGGCTGCAGCGAAATCCGCGTCGGCTTGTCAGCCGCGACGACGAGATCGCCGTCGGCAACGCGCCTGGTCGATTTGATCGGCTCGTAATCCCAGGACGAATTTTGCCGGTACCATTGATAGCGCGACTCGATTTTAAGGAGCTCGTAGCGCAGCCCGCCACGCGCCTGCGCAGCGCCGTCCGGCGACACGACCACCACATCGAAAGCGGCATTGTCGCCCTCAGCGACGCTCTTGTCCTTGAACAGCGGTTTCACGCCGATCATCGGGGCTTTCGGCGCGACCGGCAGCACCAGCTTGCGCTCGACGGCGCGGCCGCCGGTCTCGGTCATGCGGATGAAGATCTGCGCTTCCTGCGGCCGGGTCCCGGACGCCGTCGTCGCCGGCAGGCTGACCGGGAATGTCGCGGAACCGTTGGCATCCGCCTCGGGCAGATCCTCGATCGCCGTGCGCTCGTTGCTGGTCAAGCCCTCATCGGCGAGGCCGAACTGATAGCCGGGATAGCCCGGACGTTCGGCCGCCGTGACCACCAGCAGGTCGCCTTCCAGGCCGAGGCCGGAAGCCGGCGCGCCATACAGGAAACGGCCGTCGACCTTAAGTTCTACAGGAGCATCAGATTTTATCTGCTTGTCCTTGGAAGATATATCAAATTCGATCCGATCAGCGACGTAATCCTCGACCATGAAGGTGGTCTCGCCGACCGCCGGAGCCTTCGGATCGGTGAAGGCGCGGACACGCCAGGTGCCGGTTGGAACCGCCGAATTCAGCGGCAGCGTCAGACTGCGCCCGCCTGCTCCCTGATCTTGCAAAACCGCGCGCCGGAACTCGACACCATCGGGGCGTTCGATCACCAGCGTCATCGGCCCGGCCGTGACGGCATTGCCCTGCCCGTCGCGCAGCAGCGCGGTGAGATAGACCGTCTCGCCGGCGCGATAGACGCCGCGTTCGGCATAGACGAAGGCGTCGGCCCCGGCCGGAACCGGACGGCCGGAGACGCCACGGTCGGACAGATCGAAGGCGTTCGACTTGAGGCTCAGGAAGGCATAATCAGCCTTCTCGCCGGTCACCGTGAGCAGCGCCGGCGACAGACCGCCATCGCCCTTGGCGAGGCCGGCCTCGAACAGCACATGGCCTGCATCGTCGGTTTTCTTCGTCGCCAGAATTTCGTTGTTGCGCGCGATCAGCCGGACGTCGGCTTTCGCCATCGGCTCGGTGGAAGCGAGCGAATTGACGAAGACATGGATGCCGTCATTGCCCGAAAAGGCGGTGAGTCCGAGATCGGACACGATGAACCACTGGGTCGCCAGTGAACCGTCATCGTCGTCATTGCGGGACGCCCCCGGCCCCTTGGCCGCCGCCGTCATCACATAGACGCCGGGCTGCAGCTCGCCGATGGCCTGATCCACCGGGAATGCGGTGGTCACGTCCTCGTTCAGCCGGGTCTCGGTGGCGAGTTCGCCGTTCCAGACCTTTTGTCCGCGTTCATCGCCCAGCGTGTCGAGCTGATATTTGCTCAGCGAGGTCTGGAAATCGCTGCCGATGACCGTATTGATCAGGTTGCGGTCGCCGATCCGGAACACCTTGATGTCCACGGCCTGGGTGTTCACCGATACCAGCGGGATACCCTTCTGGCCCGTCCGCGGCAGCACATAGGCGCGGCCGGTGAAGCGTACGAACGGCTTGCGGTCGCGCACATAGATGTTGAATTCCGCCGATTTCGGCAGGCTTTCCTTCACCGTGGACGGCAGGCCGGCACGCAGATTGATGTTGTAGCGCTCGCCATGTTTGAGGCCCTCGACGCAGAGCTGCCTGTCCTCGGCGGACAGCGCCGGCTTGTCATTGCCGGCCAGCGCCAGGAACGGCGCGAAATCGACGCGTTTGGCGAGGTCCTCGGAGAACTGGAAACAGGCCCGCGGCGAGACCGAATCGGAATCGACGCTGTAATCGAGCAGCCGGAAACCGTGATCGCCGCGCATTTTCTCATATTGCTCGCGAACGTCCGCGACCTCGCGCAGATCGAGCGACAGGCGCAGCGCATCCAGCGCCGGCCGATACAGCTTGCGCTCAGCCATGGCGCGACCGAGCACGGCCAAAGCCTCGGCCTCCTCTCCGGCATTGGCGGCGCGCTGATAGGCCATATAGGCGGCCGTCGCCGCGCGTTCGTTGAGGAACGTCCCTTCGGAACTATTGGCCGGGCGGATCTGGGCGACGGTTTTGGCGAGACGCAGCCAGTTGGCGCCGTCCTCGGGCGCGATCGCCACGATCTGGCCGAGGATCTGCAGCCCGCCGCGCATGTCGGAGCGCCTGAAGGCGACATCCGCATCGGTGCGCAGCGCCGCCGCAGATTTTGCGACCGGCCCGGCCTCGCTCTTGATCTGGGCCTCGAGCTTGATCGCGCGGTCGGCCAGTTCGTCGCGGCGGAAGGCCTTGTCAGCGGCGCCGGCCGAACCAAGCCCAAACGCCAGCGCGGCGCAGACGGTGACGGCGCGAACCAAACCCTTCATGGTAGACTCCCCTGCACGGACGAACGCCGCTCGGCGCCCAGATTTGCGCAAATTGGTGACGGACTGATGGCCTGGGCCGGTTCTGGACGATGGCCCGCGGACGACGGGATCGCATCCAGAACGCCATGCGCAGGGCGTCGCCCGACACATGATGAAGACCGGTCACGGAAATGGCAAAGCCACCTCGCCGCCCTTATGTCGTATCCACGGGGAAAACGGTTCGGAACAGGCTTGGCCCGGGGGCTGATTTTTCATAAGGGCATGCTATGAACGCCCCAACGGTCCCATAGCTCAACTGGATAGAGTAGCGGATTTCTACTCCGCGGGTTGCAGGTTCGAGTCCTGCTGGGATCGCCACAAATTATCTCACGATATCAGCCCCTTGCCGCCGGACCACGTTCGTTCTTTTGACGATTTGCGCGTTGCGTCCTGTTTTCTTTAACCCCCTTAAATTTCAGGCTTTCCCGTTTAGTCCCGACCATTTCATGCAACACGGGCGCAACATGGATGTTCGTGGATTGTGCTCAAAAACAGCAATGACCGAAACGTAACTATCGACCGTCGCAGTCGTGATTTCTTAGCGGTCGATGATTACGCAATTCATTTCGCCGCCGACGACCAACGGTTCGAATATCAACACGATCATGATCCCTCGGGAATCCGACAGCCAGCGGTGAAGCTATAGTCGAGGCAACCTCGCCCACGATCGCGTACCCCCACCACGACACGCTGATATATGCTTCAATCCTTGGGTCTCTTCTTGACCCTGCTCCGATCTCTGGACAGCTCTCGGCGCGCTAAATCGTTGGCCTTGATGAAGTGCCCGTCGAGCCATTCCCTCAGATAGCGCGCGAACCCTACGTTACGTCCACTGCCGCTGCGGGAGATTATCGCCGTTAGCGTCGAGACCCAATCAGCTTTTCTGTGTACGAGCATCGCATTCATTGCGAGACCCGTCACGGCTTGGGCTTTGGGTATCGGGAAATCACGTGTCGGCGGCCACAACAAACTTAGAAAATCTGCGAACACGGAGAAATGCGATTGCATTTCAGCTTTTGGACCAGCCAGAAATCGCAATGATGCGCGCAGTAATGGAAACCCATCCGCATCTTGGCGGACAATTGCGTAAAGCAACGGCCCTGTAAGAGCGATATGTTCGTGGCCGCGTGCCGCGAGTCCTCCTACAGCTTTGGCGTACTCCATAAAAGTGAGTTTCTTGTTGTCACATGCGGCTGCCAGCGCGACCTGAAGCCAGATGGCCTCAGATTGCACGGCCAATGCAGAAAAGTCGCGATACCTGAGATCGTCGGAAAGCAGAACTGAGCCGGTGTCGGCGGCAAGGAATGCGGCATCGAGAAATCTGCTGCCGCCGACACTCAACATCATCTCTGCAGGCTCCGAAAGCTGGTCCGGAACGATAACGGGAACGACTTCGCACTCTGCCTCGATGGCGGTACGAATATCCTTGAGAGCGGCAATCTGCCGATCACGAAATTCGGTGGTGATCACATCCCTGTAAAACTGCCCATCGCGGTAAGAGAGCGTCATCTGCTCCCGGCCTCGGCCGTCGTCTGCGCGGTGGATCATGCGATCGATCATATCGATCGTTGACCTCGGTGTGCGTAAGGATCCGAAATATGCGCTGAGCGGAGAGAGCACACCAATTTCAGCAGCAGTCCACGCCGTGTAGGCGTCAAGTACGGCGCCTTTCCCTCGGTACCGATGGGACACTAGGTGAGCCCGGTCACGCTCAGGGCCACTGCCGACGCAGGTGACGACATTCCCGCCATTCTGTAGAACATATTGAGCAAAACCTACGACATCTCCGCCCTGGCCCCGCGCCGCAATAGCGAGCGGTATACTTTTCTCCTGATAGAGACGAACGCGCTCGACATTCTGCTCGGCTCCACGCCGCACCACGTCGAGTATCGTTTCAATATTATCTTCGCCTGATGTGAAGCGAGCGATGCCAGGATTGTCTGGGAAACGCGTCTCGAATTCCTCAAGAACACGATGATGGAGATGCAGAAACTTGCTGGCGACGCCGGTAATTGTCCAACTTTCCGCTTGGTCCAGTCCGAGTTTGGGAATCTCTATTACATCGCCTCGACGCTTTCCAAGAACACGCGTTGCCATGCCCGAAGTCGGTGAAAGAACGCGTATACCGAAGAAGTCACTGCCCTCGTCGAGCACAAATTCCTGCCGCTGCCCGTCCGATGCTTCGATTGCCACATAGCATCCAATCGCAACAGCCGAAGCAGTAAACACCGGAGTTGCGTCAAGCATCAGACCCAGACCCGCATATCCGAGAACAACGCTGGCATTGTTCGAATGGCGGCGCACTAGGTCATACGCGACCGGATACGCTATTTCTGGACGGCTGGCGCGCGATACCCGCTGGGCGATCGCCATGACGTATTCTGGTGAGCCGACCATGCGCGATATATCTAGCGAAGCAAGCAATGCCGCAACACCGCGAATGTCGTGGATCTGATCCAGAGCCTGAAGCAAGCGCAGGGTGATGAAGGCGTCCGTCGGATCCTCAGCATGGAGACGCCGAAGTAGGCGCGCGGCGTCCGCTAGATTGCCGACTTCCAGAAGCACACTCGCGTAAGCTCGCGCGATGCCTCGTTGGCTTCTCAAGCGTGCCGGCAGATTCTCAAAGTATTTAATGTTTCGTTGGCGGTGCGGACGTTCGTTCGCATGAGCGATCGCCAACCTTTGATGTTCACGCTCAAAGCCATCGAGCGGCAGATGACCATCAAGAGCCTGAATAACCGTCGTAGGAGAATCGATCTTCTCGGCGTAGCTCGCGATCATGAGACGCGTTGCGATGTGGCAATCGTCCGGTACATTATTGATCGCAGCCCGAAGTGTCGCTTTTGCAAGATCTTCGAGATCGAGATCTGTTGCGCCGGACGATCGCCCGAAATGGTGAAGCGGGTCGTTCGATCTCTGGGCGCAATTTTCAAGGAGGCGCGTAGACGCGGCCTTGCTGCCACAGCACCGACCGTCGGGATCGAGTTGGACCTTCCAGAGCGTGACGATCCCCGCCCCGAAATACCGACCAAAGCCGAGCTGAAGGCCATCGTTGAAGGCGCCACACATAGATGGCGCCCGCTGATTTTAACGGCAATCTTTTGCGGGTTACGCGCCAGCGAGCTCCGTGGCCTCAGATGGGCTGACATCGACTTCGATGGCAAGCAGATCAGCGTTACGCAGCGCGCGGATGCCTCCCATATCATCGGAAAACTGAAGTCTAAATCCGCTTATCGCTCCATCCCGATAGCCCCTATTGCGCTCAATGCGTTGCGCGAGTGGAAACTGGCATGCCCGCGCGGCGACCTAGGCCTCGCCTTCCCCAACGGCATTGGCAAGGTCGAGAGCCATGCCAACCTATTGGATCGTGGTTTCGGTCCGATTCAAGTCGCCGCAGGAATCACACTTACGGAAATGGTTACAGACAAGAACGGCGAGCCAATAGCTCGAATTTTCCCGAAGTACGGTATGCACGCCCTACGACATGCGTGCGCAAGTTTATGGATCGAGGAAGGCAAGAACCCAAAACGAATCCAAACATTGACGGGACATAGCACAATCCAATTAACGTACGACGTATATGGACACTTATTCTCGGATGCCGACGCAGACCAACGCTCCGCCGAACGAATTCAAGAGCGGCTCCTTGGTGGGATTTAGCACTCTTGTGACGAGTGAGTTTTCGGACTCTGCATTGCGTCACGAAATGCGGCAACATCAAACGTCTTTGACCGCCGTAGGTCATTGCGGGTCGAGAAATTAAGCCTGCGGAAGTCTCGAACTTGCCGGAACCATGATCGTAACCAATTTCGGTTGGTTACGCGGAATCAGCACCAGGAGTATCTAGTGAGATTTTACAGTATGTTGGATGCGCCAGGCCCGCTCGATTCATTGGAAGTGTGGGAACACTACTTGGCAAAGGTAAAAACTCTGCCTGACGACGCGATCGAACGTGAGCCAATGGTTCGGTGTGCGGAGGAGATGATCGCAACTATCCGCAAGAACGAACAATCATAATCGCAGTAGCTGCTCGTACTTGCGAAAATTTTTAGACTCTGCACGTTGCGAAATTTCTACCGGCAATTCCGTGGTTTTAGCCGCAGGCGGTCGATATGTAGATCGGCTATATAGACGTTGTGCGTCCCGAGTCCCTTCGGTGGTCGGCCACGCACGTCGGTTGAGCCGCCCTGCTGGAGTTCTTCGCCGTGGCCGTGAGGAAGCGGGAAGTTTTGGTCGGGCTCGCCGACGCCTGCAATACCTGCGACATGTCGGTCAATTGCCGCGCCGCTAGTTGCACGATCTCCCCCTTCCCGCTGGATAAGACTCTGAATGGCAATCATCGATTCCCCAAGGATGATCCGGCGCTCGCTTTCATACAGCGACGGCCAGATTACAAGATTGGCCACACCGATTTCATCGTCGATCGTTATGAACGCCCCCTTTGCAGATACCGGCTGCTGACGGACGAGAACAATGTCTGCCGCCGTAAGCCAATTGCCGTCGCGAGCCGACATAGCTTCCATACAGATGGCGATATGCTTCGCGCCGAGTACATCACGCAGGAACGCGACCGGACGGACGCGGAAGGTGAGTCCTACACGCCGATGGTCCTCCACGACCTCGCTTGCCGCGGTCAAACGTCCGCTTTGCGCCAATATGCGGACGTTGATCTGTTACAACCAAGCTTTCCAAGAGAAGTCCGGCTCATCCGGAAGTAGACTTCAAACTGCGCCTATCGCTACCGGCCAATCTGCTCTGCTCTCTCATCAGCCAACTGTAGCGCTTCTTCTTCTGAGTCTACGCCCGCACCGACGATCTGGATGCGACTGTTGGGATCCTGCTTGCGGCTATCTTCCTGTTGCCGGCGCCGCTCCCGCTCGTCGCGCTGGGGCGCCTCCGGCTCGCCGCCGCCATAGCCCAGCACTTCGACAATGATGACCGAAGGCACCGCATTGGCGTTACCCTGTCCCGGGACTCCCGTCTGCTGTGTGGCCGTGTTGGCATTCGTCGCCGCCGACAGGCCTGACACATTCGGCGCAGCTACCATCGGTACGCCGGTCGCAGCGCCGCCGACTTTGAAATTATCGGCGTTGATGACGACGAGAGCTGCGACCGACAGATTCCCCGAAACGCGCACGCCTGCATCGCCCGCATCCACCTTGCCGCGCGGCGCAATCAGATAGACATCGGCATCCGGCGCATCGGGCGTCGATTTCAGCGCCGCGATGCCCGCGCCGGTGACGCCGCCCAGCACATCCACCGTCACGACTGCATTCTGGTCGCTGTGGGCAACGATGGGCGGGAAATTGACGCTGGTCTTCGGCCCCTGCCCGGCATTGAGGTCACCATTGGACGACCACATCTTGATGTCGCCGCCCTGCTGGGTGAACACTCGGCTCTGGTTGAGTAGCACATCGCCATTGGCGAAGCTGAAGATATCGCCGCCGCGCAGGGTCAGCACGCCTTCGTAGCCGGCGGGAATGCTGCGCATCACCGTCGGCACATCGGAATACGGCGCGCCGCCCGCATGTAACCGACCGCCTTCATAGGCACGCCGCGCAATCTGCTGGCTGGTGGCCACGGCGGAGCCGGCCACCACGCGCCCGCCCGGGCCGAGAATGCTGACGTCGCCGCCGAACATGGTTTCGATGGCCGCAAGGCGCAGGTCCAGATCGCCAGTGGCGATACGGGCATTGTCGCCCGCACCACCTTCGAGGGCGTTGGCGGTATAGCCGAGGGACGACGGGAACAGCGTGTTGACCGCCGCATAGCCGCGCGAATATTTCAGGTAGGACGGGCTCTTCGGATCGGCGGTGGACGCGAGTTCGTTGAAATACACATCCTTCACCAGGAATTCACGCTGCCGCAACTGCGGCAGCGTGACGAACACCGCATAGGCCTCGTCCGCGCTGACATGGTCGCGGCCATAACGGTCCTGCAGTGCCGCCGCCGCGTGCTGCTGCATCCATTGCACCAGCCGCTCACCATAGCCGCCGAACGCATGAGCGTCGCTGCCTGGCTTCACATAGGCCTCGCGCAGTCCATCGAAGTCCGCGCCCTTACCGGTGCCGAACATCACATGGATATCGGCGCCCTCGGGCGCGAGATAGGGATTGCGCTGATTGCCCACCGACAGGATGCCGCCGCCGAATGTGCGCAGGTCGGTCACCGCGGCAAACACGTTGGGCACGCGCGGCAAGTAATCGAGGCTTACTGCCGAATTCAGGAACGGGCCGAGATGGCGTCCGGATTCCACGAACAGGTCGCCGGGGCCGCCGAGCATGATCATATTGCCCTGCAGTGCCGGCAGCGGCGCGCCGAACACGCTCTGATAGCCGAACGGCTCGACGATGATCGAGGTCTGCGGCTGCGCCAGCCTGGTGGTCGCGGTGATGTCGCGGCCGGCGGTGATGCGGGTGATGTCGGCCTTGTCGAGATTCTGGCCGAAGAACATCATGTTGACGATGTCGCGGCCGGCACTGACCCGCGCCTGTTTCGGCACCGACAACGTCAGCCCCTGCGCCGCCGTGCCGATGTCTCTCCCGGCGAAGACATAGGCGGGCTGCGGATCGCCGCCATGGGTGGCGATCTGGTTGTGCAGCAGGCCGAGCGCATAATCCGACGTGGTCGAATAGACCACCGGGAAATCGAAGCGGATGCCGCCGCTGATCTTGTTGTCGCTGTTCAAATAGGTCGAGAACAGACCCGGCAACTGGCCGGGATCGCTGTCCAGCATGGCGATATTGGTGGGCGCGATATGGCCGCCCGCCAGGATCTGCAACTGCCCATGGGTGCTCGGTGCCATCACGATGGTGCGGGCCACATTGGCACCACCCGCGCGCAGGCCGACATCGCCCGCGATGGAGGCCACGGTCAGCGAGCCTGGATAGATGGCCGTATCGCGCTTGCCTTCCACGGAGGTGACCGCCAGCAGATCGTTGAACAGGATCTGTCCGCCGGATACCTGACCGTCATTGGTGATGGTGATGCCGCCATTGGAAAGCAAATCGAGGCCGCTATAGGGCGAATAGAAGCCGTAGATATTATCGATGGCCGTGCGCACGGCCGGCGTGCTGTTGCCGGCGCTGAGCGGCGACCCGCCGAGCGCAGCAATCCCCTGCAGCGTGATGGAGCCTCCGGCCGCGATGCCGATGGTCGCGTCGGCCACGCGGAGGCGAAGCTGATCGGCCAGCAAGTTATAGACATAGCGGATGCGCTGGACATTGCCGGTGTCGTAATAGGTCTCGTTCTTCACACCGGTGATGATGGATACGGCGTCAGCGACATGGCGCCCGGCGTCGAGCTTTGCCGTCCCCGACGCCACATCGATCCGCCCGCCGAGAATGTCGCGGCCGGCATCCAGCATGAGATTGCCGCCGCCGAAGCTCAGCAGCGCGCGGGTGCTGGTGCTGCCGTCCGGCAACGCCGTCGCAGTGACCATGGACGTATCGACGATAGTGGAGATATCGGACACGTCGCGTCCTGCCGCGATCACAAGATTGCCGCCGCCGAGCACGGCAAGGCCTTCGCGGAATAGCTGAGGATTGATCGCGGCGAAGGTCGCATCGCCGATGCTGCCAATGCGCCAGGGCTGGTCGCTCGAGCCAGCGGCCGCAATACGCGGCCCCGTCGCCGTCCATTGCAGCGCGCGATCGCGGCGGCCGAGCACGTCGCGGCCGGCACTGATACGCAGGTCGCCACCGCCCTCCAGCAGCACTGCGTCGGCCAGCACGACGCCGAGATCGGATGATTGCGACTGTCCGGTCTTGCCGTAATCGTAGCGCAGCGGTGCCGCGAAGACGCTGGCCGCGGGCAGGAAAGTTGCGGGATCGATGCTGACGGCCCGGCCCGTGACCGGATCGGTCAGGGTCCGCGACGTAGTATCCGCGATATGGCCCGCCGTATAGATCGCCGGCCCGCCGAGCTGCTGCGCCTGATTGCTCGTTCCCGCAGCGTTGAGCGTCGGTGCCGAGCCGATCGTGCCGTTACGATTGAGATAGACCGGCGCCGGCGAGCCGCGCAGATCGAGATCGGCCGCAGCAGCCATGCTGATGCTGCCGTCGCCGGTGCGGATCATGGTCTGCCGGATCAGCGGAATGGTGGCGGTGCCGCCGCCAGAACTGCCCGCGCCGCTGGCAAACCCATTCGGATTCTGCGCCAGGAACTGCGAGAACAAGCCGACCGTCATGGTGACTTCGCGATAGTTCGGATACCAGGCCGGCCTTTGCGGCTGCCAGAGCTTGATCGGCGCGTTGGGGTTCGCCGCCAATGTTGTACTGATGAAGGCCTGCAGCGGCGCCGGAATGGCCGTCGCATAGGGCAGCGAGATGGCCGTATCGTCGGTGGCATTCGGAAACAGGTTTTTTAGGTAGTCGGCGAAATCGCTTTCGCCGGCCACGAATGTATCGCCGGTCTGACCAAAGTCACTCCAGTTGTAGAGCTCGATCAAAAAGCGTCCGGGCAGGCTCGCATTGTTGACCACCAGATTGACCGGCTTCGGCCCATCGACGGATAGACTGCCGATACCGGTCCCGGAGAGACGCATCGGATCGGCGCTGCCGAGCGCTGCTCCGGCGATCAGGCGATAGGTGGATGATCCTGCGGTGCGGCCGTCCGGCAGGCGCGGAAATACCACGGCGCTCGCCAGCGCATCGCCGACACCGCCAGGCCCCGAACTCTGTGCCGCCGCGGAATTGCCGAGCGCATTGTAGGGAACATAGGGCACCGGTCCGCCGCCACTCCCTCCGCCGCCGCCAGAAGCGACCAGTTGATCGATCGCCTCACCATTGTAGTTCAGGCTGTCGAAGAAGCGTGTTTCGAAATTGATGAATGGATTGGCCGCGGTTGTGTAGGTCAGCCAGTCCACATAGGGAAATGCGGGATCATAGGGATCGCCGCCGAGCAACTGCAGCATCATATCGCTGGCGATGCCATTCAACGCGCCCTGATAGGTCGGGTCGTACTGATCGCGGAACTGGAAGAAGCCGTCGGTGATGCTGCCCTTGATGCGCAAATGGCCGCCAGCGCGCAAATTCACCGCTGGCGCCGCACCGGTGATCCGCCCGCCGGTGCGATGGGTCATCGTTGTGTAGTTCGCGAGCAATTCGCCTTCGCGGCCAGCCACCACATAAGCGCGGCCGGTAAGCGCGTCTGTGCGCATCACACCGGCAGCAAGTGCCGCCGTGACATTGACGCTGCCGGCGCCGAGATTCCAGTTCGAATTGAGCTGGATGTCGCCGCTATGGACGAGATCGACGCCCGGCCGCGCGCGGAAAGTCGGCAGTGCTGAAAGGCCACCGAGATCGGCATAGACCGCGGCGATATCGAAATCGCGCGTGAATTTTGCCACGGTGCCGATGCCATAGTCGCCGAGGAAATTCAGACCTGCCACTGTGGTAAAGGTGCCATCAGCCTTGGCGGTGTCGAGGCCGGCCGCCACGTCGAGACCGATAGTGCCACCGACATTGGTGACGCCGCTATACAGACCGCTGGCGGCGACAGCCGCGAGATCCCAGCGCTTGAAGCCCTCAAGCTCCACGGCTCGGGCACCGACCACGCTGGCCGCGGACTCCACTTTGACATCGACCGTGTTGCCGACGACCGGCGCGCGCAAACTGACCACGCCGCCCTGATCAGCGGACGCGACCTGATAGTAGACGGTGCCATTGCGCAGGATGCGCACCAGCCGCTCGCCCGGCCGCTTCGCCGCCACATCGATGCGCGCATCTGCCGCCACGCGGATGGTGCCGCTGCTCCCGGTGATGCTGCCATCGGTTTGGGTGACCGCCGTACCTGGGATGAAATCGGTGCCGAGGGTGACATTGCCGGCCTTGGCCTGGCGCGTATCGTCGGCGGCATAGCCGGCAGCGCTAGCATCGAGCCGCGCGCTCGCAAGCAGCGAAACGCCGCGCATACCGTAAAGCGCGATATCGCCGCCATTGACGCCGGACGTATCGATGCTGCCGCCGATGACCACATGGCCGCCATCGGCCGTCAGCGTCACCGCGCCCGAGCGCAACACCTGCCCGGCCGCCAGCACGATATCGCCGTTGCGTGTGCGCAGGTCGAAGCCGCCGGTGAAGCCGAGCGTGCCGACACGGTTGTTGAGCGCGAAGAGATCGACCGCCCCGGCCGTATCGAGCGCAAACACGCCACCGCCATTGCTGCCGGCGCCGATCAGCACGGCGTTCGCGAGATCGGTCACACCATTCGGCGTCGATAGCGTCAGCGTGCCTCCGATGCCCTGGCCGCCCACCGAAAGCGTGGCGTTGCCAAGGCTGATGCCGACGCTTCCTTGCGCCATCAGCGTCAGTGCACCACCCGGCGATGCGCGCGTGATACTGTCTGCGCTGTCGCCAAAGGTCTTCTCATAGCCCGGCGTCTCCAGGAGCGCGCCGTTCGATAGCGCGATGCTGCCCGTCGCGCGCAGCGCCAGCGTGCCCGCGGTCGCGCGGAGATGGGTGCCCGACACCGCGATGTCGCCGCCGTCGATGCTGAGTGACGAGCCTGGAATGCCGGCCAGCGCCTTGGTCTGCCCATGCGGCAGGCCAGCATCGGTGATGACGAGCGTGCCGGTGCTTCTGAGTGTAAAATCCGTGGCTTGCTCGGTGCCCGTCGCCGTCAGCGCCCGGTCGCCGATATAGGGCGTGACGATGGTGAAGCCCGCCGCGCCGACATCCAGCCCGCCGCCCTTGCCTGTGCCGAAGACGCCATTGGTCGCCGCGAGGCGCAGGCTGCCGAAACCAGATGTCGCGCTCACACCAGCGCCAAAAGTGATGTCCTGAGCCGCGATCTGCAGCGCACCGCTGCCGCCGGTGGGCGTGCCCGTCGTGCCACTGCTGTTGCCGAGACCGAGGTGCTCGGCACTGATACTCACCTGCCCGCCTTGCAGCGCTACGATATTCTGCGCGTCGAGATTGATCGCATCGAAGCGATAGGCACCATCGTCGAAGCCGATGGTGGACTGCGCATGCAATGTCAGCCGCTCGCCTTGCGCCAGCACCGCCTGCAATTGCGGCGTGATGATCACCGTACCTGTCGCCGCGCTGCCGGCGGTGAAAGCGATCTTCGGCGCGCCGAGAGAGATCGATCTCGCCTGCAATGCGGCGCTGCCCGGCAGCGTGATTGTGCCCGACGTATCGAAGCCGATCACCTCGCCCTTCGCAATGATATTGCCGACCACAAGCGCGGCTGCTGGCCCCACCGGGGTCTGCGCGTCCTTGAGCCGCGACACCAGCCGCTCCGGCCCGTTGGCGACGCGCACAAGCGCGCCTTCCGCGGTCACCAGTGGATTGAAGTAGCGCGTGTTGAAATTGACGACGGCGCTAGTGACACGACCGTCGATGACATAGTTGCCATCACGCCGGTCGGCCAGCGTGCCGGTCGCGATCAGCGTGGCGCCGTCCATCAGCGTGATGCGCGATTGCGCGGTGCCGGTGATCTGGTCATCGACCGCGAGCACGATTTCCGGTGCCGAAAGCGGATGCGCGGCATCGTTGGCGACCAGGATGATCTGCGCGGTAATGTTGAGGCTAGTAGTGCCGTCGGCATTGTCGGTGCGGATGCCGCCGATCAGGAGGCTGCCGGCATTCATCCGCGTCAGGCTGTCCGCCGTGATGCGGATCGTGCCGTTGGCAGGCGCATCCGACAGATGGGAGACGATGCTGAAATGCCGTCCACCGATATCGACCTGTGAGCCACGGCCGCCCGCCGCTGCCGATGCCGACAATGTCGCATCGATTGTCAGCGCATTGACGGGATTGAGCACCAGGCGCGCCGCATCGACGGCGAGACGTGGGGTCAAAGCACTCGAGCTTGCCGCAAGACTCCGCGCAATGGCATCGCCTGAGGTGATCGCGATGCGGGAATATTGGCGGAAGGTGTCTTGTGTCTGAACGGTGAAAATCTTTTGGTCGGCTAGCGACGTATTTGCAAAGGCGTCGCCATAATGGCCGGATACCAGTATCGTTCCATCAGCGGTCCGGGCAGCGAAACTGCGCATTGCGCTATTGGCGGATTGCTCCACCACGCGCATGCCGCCGGGCAGCATGGCATATTTCGCCGGCAGCAGCGTGTGCCAGCCCGTAGCCAACCCTGGCGCCGCCTCGAGCCAGACGCGGCGACCGGCCGCCGACGCGGAATACAGATTGCCATAGTCGGCGGAATAGAGCGGGTCGTACAGCGCCGCCGGCGCCGCGAGGCCTGGCACGATGGCATAGACCTGCCGCCCATCGGCATATTGATAGCCCTTGTTGCCGCTATACTGGTCGGCATTGAAGCGATCCAACACATCGCGCGAACCGCCGGTGCCCGGGATAAACTCATAGGCATAGACATCCCCACCGCCGGACAGATCGACGGTCGCCCCGGCCTTGATCGCAATGCTGGCGCCGGCGATCTGCATCACCTTGACCGGCGGACCGCTCAGGGCCTCCAAGCTGGTCGGCGCAAAGTACCATTCCTTCTGGTCGGTGGTGACGCCGTAGGGAATGATCAACCCGCCAGCCGAGACGCCGGTGATACTACCGTCCAGCAGCGTCACATTCTGCGTCGCCGGTGCGAAAGTCGTGACGGTGCTGCCGACAGTCTTCGTATAGGCGGCGTTGCCGCCGAGGGTCAGGGTGCCGAACGGCACGCGAATGATGCCACCCTGCCGCAGGTTTGCTGCATAGATCGCAAGATTTCCGCCGGCGGAATAAGGATTTGGCGGCGTTTCCGTGCCGGATCGCGCGAAGGAAATCGTGCCGTTCGCCGCAGTGGAACTGATCACAAAGCTGCTGCCGGTGGACGGATAGACCTGCCCCGCAATGAAGCTGAGATCGCCATTGACCGCCAGCGCGCCCTGCAGCGTATAGGCCGACGGCACGAAGGACGGCACATAAGTGCGCTGCCATTGCTGCACGCCGGTGAGGCGGATATCGCCGCTCACCTGCAGCACTGCAGACGCCACCGAACGATCGAACAGCACCGCGCCGGTGATATCGATTTGCTCCGCTTTCAGCACGATGCTGCCGCTGCCGACGATGCCGACATTCGGATTGGTGATCGTGTCGATGGCGCTGGTGATGCCGATATAAGGCGTGGCGATCTCGAGACGGCCGGTGCTGCGCATCACAGGCAGCAGCGGATCGGCATCGGCGGCGATACCGATCAGACCATTGTAGGACCGGCCCTGCAGGATGAAGCCGCGCCGCAACGCCACGCTGGCATTGCCGAGAGAGCCCACGCTGCTGATCGCGGTCAGCGTATCGAAGCCCGCATGCGCGATCATATCGGCGGAGATCACATTGAGCGCCGGCACCGCCGGATCGTGCTGCGCCAGCAACGGATCGAGCATTGCCAGCGTGCCGCCATTGGCCTGTGCCGCGCCGCCCATCGCTCGGATATCGGCGCCGCCGAGAATGGCGCCATTGCCGGCCATCAGCATGCCGGCATCGCTCCACATCGGCACGTCCATGCGGTCGCCCCGCACGAACATATTGCTGCCACCTGCGAGCGTCTCGAATGTCGCCGCGGCGCCCGACAGATCGAGCATCGATCCCGGCTGCGCAACGATGGTCTCCGGGAGCCGCCACCCCGCCACCTTTGCCGCGGCGAAGATGGAGCCACGCTGTTCGTAGAACAGCGAAATGCCCGCCTGCGACCCCGCTGGCGATGCGACTGTGCCGCCGCCGACGATGCGGCCGGTGACGAGCGGCGACCTGTCCGGCCCCGTGGCGCGTGGATTGGAGATCGCCGTGCCCGACAGATCGGTGACGCTGCCGGGCGCGAGCACGATGCCCTGATCGGCATCCAGCAGGCCGAGCAGATAAATCGCGCGCTTGAAATTGTTGAACTGGTCGCCGGCGACTTCCTGATTGGTCAGCACCCGCCCGGTCGGCGCCTTCAGCCCCTTGGCGTTGAGCCCGTTGGGATCGATCAGCCCGTCGCTGCCGACGCTGAAAATCTCCGACAGCGCATGCACCGCACCATCATTGGCCGGTGTGTTGTTGAAGCCGCCCGCATACATGCTCGGCAATACGAGTAGCTGGGTGATGGTGCCGCCCGGCAAGCGGATGCTGCCTTCGTTGAAAAGTTTCGGAACCGTCAGGCTGCTGCCAGCAGCACCGAGGATGCGGCCGCCCGGCGCCACATGCAGTTCGAGCAGGCCGCCGAGATTGAGCGCCACGGGCTTGGCGTCCCATGCTTCCGTCGGGATCACCGGCGACAGCACAGAGCGCAGGTCGCCACCAGTCTTGAGCGCGCGTAACGCCGCCATCTGATTGGCATCGAGCAGGCTGGGCAGCATTGATTGGGTGAGCAGCAGCGTCTGCCCCGCCGCCACCGTCAGCGTCTGCGTCGCCAGGACCGCGTCGTAACCGCCCTTGCCATTGTTGAAGAGGCTTGGGTTCAGATCGGTCTTGTAGGAGGTGATATTGTAGTTCGCAAACCCCGCCGACGAGAAGAAGTCAAATGGCAGCAGCGTGCCGGTGGTCGGCATGCCGTCGCCGAAAGCGACCTCCGGCGTCACCAGCGTGAAGCTGCCGCCGCCGCCGAAGCCGTGGGCCTCGATGGCTCGCGGATCGACCACGATCCGCGCATTGATGCGATCAGGGTTGATCACGATGGCCGGAAGCGATGTGGACGAACTCGTGGTGGCGACGCGGAAGCGGCCATAGTCGTAGTTGGGATCGTTGCTGATCTGGAAATAAGCTGCGTCGCTGCGCAGCGAGAGATTTCCGCCTTTGGCCGTCGCGGTCAGCTTGCCTGCGCGGTCGATCCGCCCGCCGCCGGCGAGGTTCAGCCTGGCATCGCTGCCGATCAGGATGCTGCCCGAGATATCGGTCGCCGTCGCCGTGCTGCCGGGGCTGCCATAGTTCACCAGACCCCAGTCGCTGGCGCCGGCCGGTCCGTCGATCTTCACGATACGCGAGGCGACATACATGGAGATAGTGCCGCCATTCAGCCACGCGCTGCCGAGCGGATCGAACTCAGTCTGTCCGAAATCATTGACCCAGCGCCCCGCGACGGAGATGTCGCCGGCGACAGTGATGTCGAAACTGCCGGAGCTGGCTGCAATCGGCCTGAAGATCGAGCCGACGCCGTAATAAGTTTCAAGCAACACCTTGCCGCCCGGAGCCGAAATGTTGCCGTCGATGCGAATATTGCGGCCGGCAAAAGCGTCGAACACACCGCCCGGATTGAGCGACACCCGCGCATTAGGCGCTACGGTGATCGATCCGCTGCTATAGACCGCGACCTGGCTGAGCCCGGCATCGGAAATCGTCCGGTCGGACAGGACGAAGGTCTCGAGCCGTTCCGGCGGTAGCACGCGATCGGCGAGTGGCGCCGGATCATGGCCGATGGCGACATTGCTGCCGCCGGAATCCATCTGCACGAGCAGCATGCCGCCGACCGGCAATTCGCTGGCGGCGCCTTGCACCGCACGCTTGTCGCCATAGACGACGGGCTTGCCGGAGCCGGCCTTCGCATTAGCGCGCTGGCGCTCGCCGGTATAGGCGTCGCCATGGATCGACGCGTCGAGCACGGCCGCCGCGGCTTTCAGCGTCAGCGAGCCGGCATCGCGACCTTCGCTATAGGCGGATTCGTAGCGCGAATTGCGATCGAAGATGCTGGTGTAAAACTCCTTCACGCCCCAGCGCTCATGATCGACCACAAATCCGTTGGCGATGCCGACATAGATGTCGGACGGATTGGCCTGACCGATATTGACGATGCGGCCGGATGCCGAAATCAGCCGTGTGGTGCGGACCGTGCCGGCCTCGTAGTGCACCCAGCCGCCGGACATGTTGATGACGGCGCCGGACTTGACCACCACGCTCGACGCAGCGCCCCCGGACACCGGCCCCGTTACGCCGGCGGTCGTCGTTGCATTATAGGTGGTAGCACCAAGGGTGAGGTTGCCGCCGTTGGTCATCAGTTCCGTCGCGCCGACACCGGCCAGCGCGTAATAGCTTGCGGCATCGATCAGCGGCGATCCGATCCAGGCCACGCCGTCGTCACGAACGCCGGACAGGCGCGGATCGAGATAGATCGTGGCGCCATTGAGGAAGCCGAGGCGATAGAGCGGCGCATCGCGCAATTCGTTGCCTTTCACCGGCGCAATGACGATTTCGTTACGCGACGCAGGCACCAGCACATCGGTGAGGCCGGCGATATCAATGGTGGCGCCCTTGTCGATGAAGATTGAGGACGTGACCACTGATGTCGTGTTGTTCTGCCCGGAGACCGTGGCGCCCGATGCAGCGCCAAAGGTGACATTGGCGCTCGGCGCCGAGAGCAAGGCGCCCGACTGCATCTCGATATTCGCGGAGCCGCTACCGATGCGGATATCTGACGGCTTGAAATTAGCGAGTGAGGCTGCATCCTGCGGAATGGTCTCGGCGCCGGCATCCGCGCCGATGGAGATGACGCTGCCCGACGACAGACGAATATCGCCGCCATTGATGATGATGGAGCCGTTGCGCGATACGCTGGTGCTGGAGGACAGCACGCCATCATTAGTGATGGCGCCGCCGGGCTTCAGCACTTGGGTGACATTGCCGCCGACATTGACGCTGCGGCTGCCATTCTCCGCCGTGGTCAGCGTGATATTGCCCTGCGCCGCCTCGATCAGGCCGTTCGATTTATTCCAGGCATAGAAGCCCTGGAAAATCGGGCTTGACGCACCGAGATAGTCAAACGCCTTGACCAGAACGCCGCGGACATTCGGATTGGCGCTGTCAGCGGCGCCGGTCGCGCGCGTGAGCTCGATGCCGGTTCCCGCCGCAAGCACCACCTGCCCCTTCGGCGCGGACAGATGGCCATCATTCAGCACCTGCGGCGCCATGAACAGCAAAAGGCCGTCGCTGCGCGAGGTAGCAATGGCCGCTCCGGCCTCGATCTTGACTGCGCCCTGGCCGGTGGTGCCTTGCAGTGCGGAGAAGGTGGATACATCGCCGCCCGGCTTTGAATCCGCATAACCGAGCAGCCCGTATTGCAGGAAGGTCTGGTTACGTTGGGCGATGGTGGTGGCCGCAGCGCTCGAACCGCCGGACGGGATCATCGTGGCCGGGCCGACATCGAGGCTCGATGCCATCAACGAGCCGACATTGATCTGCGCGCCGCCGCCGAACACGATGCCGTTGCGGTTGATCACCAGCACCGTGCCATCGGCCTTGATGCTGCCGAGAATGCGACTCGGTGCGGCGCCGTTGCCGACCACTCGGTTCAGCGCCACCCAGTTGCTGTTACCCTGCTGGTCGAAGGTCAGCGTGGTGCGCGCGCCGACATTGAAGCTGTCCCAGGACAGGATCGCATTGCTCTGGGTCTGGCGGATATTGACATCGACGCGGCCATCACCGGCGATCGTCGCCGTCGGCAGCGCAGCGCCCTCCCAGGTCTTGAGGCCCGTTGCATCCTGCGCGGACAGCCGTGGATCCGTGACGGGATTCAGCGCGCCGATGCCGAGACCGTTGGGCACGGCACTGGCGGCACTGCGCGCCACCGCAGCCGCAGCGGCCTGCTGGACCCGCAGCGCCTGGATCGCCTGATTGGCACGCAACAGCGAGTCCTGGCTTCGCCGTACCGCGGCGGCCGCCTCCTGGGCTGCAGCGATCGATCCCGTCGCCGCATTCGTCGTGGCCGGCATGGCACCGCTGCCGCCATTGAGCGGGCGGGCGCTGACGCTATCGCTGGTCGCAATCGCCACCACCATGGCGCTGACGCCGGCCAGCAGCGCCTGACGCCCCATCCGACCTGATCGCATCGAGGACAGCTGAGCGGAACGGCGGTCGGCAAAGATGCGGATGGTCATCTGACTTCCCAAGGCAAGGCAATCACGCCGGCGACGATCGCAGGCGTCCATCCCCTTGATCCCCGCCGCCGCGCGGGACCGTCAGCCCGGCCGAAAAGAATTCTGATTTTTCCGCGTGCAGGCTCAGCCGAGCAGGACGATGCCGCCGGGCAGGCTGGTGGCGCGGGCGCCGAACACCTGCTCGATCCGGACAACGGCCTGGCCTATATTGGCGATGCGCAGCCGCGCACTGAACAGGCGGCGGCCAAGCTCCTGGTTGGTCAGGATAATCCGGCCGCTGCGGTAGCGGTTGACTTCGGCGATCGCCTCGCTCACGGGGGTCATCCGGAAGATCACCACGCCATCCAGCCACGCCGTCACCTGGCTGGTTTCAACGGCGACCGCGGTGCTCATGCCGCGCGCCGAATAGACCGCCTGGCGCGATGCCGACAGCGGCAGAACGGCCCCCCCCTGCTCGACCCGCACCTCGCCTTCAAGGCAAGTGACGCAGATCCCGGCCGGCTGATGGCGGACATTGAACCGCGCATTGTGGGCCACGATGCGCCCTTCAGCAGCATGAACGACGAGATCACCCGCAGCGCGCTCTGCCGCCGCAAATGTCGCCTCGCCCGCGATCAGATCGATGCCGCCCGCCCCCGCCGGCCGGAGCGCGATGCTGGTCTGGGTATTCATCTCGATGGCGGTGCTGTCTACCAGCACGACACGGCGCTGCTCGCCGGTCGCAGTCCGGTAGTCGGCCGCAAGCTCGGCGACGGATGGCCACAGATCCAGCGGAGGCCGGGCCGCCAGCACGGCCACGCCCGCCGCCGAGGCCGCGATGGCGCCGCCGA
>WPCJ01140192.1_pt1 | contig 24001 bp, 22 predicted proteins | sample 5399831 | NCBI WGS metagenome assembly WPCJ01 (sample SAMN12869470, study PRJNA574797) | sludge metagenome | isolation source: wastewater treatment of pH10 | place: China:Beijing | collected 2019-05-20 | reverse complement strand
ACGGTGTATCGCGCCCTTGACTTCCTGATCGAGCAGGGGCTGGCGCACAAGGTAGGCCGCACCAACCAGTTCGTCGCCTGCAATCAGGCGCATCACGATCATGCCAGCCTTTTCCTGGTGTGCCCACGCTGCGCCCGGGTGACCGAACTTCATGACGATGCAGTGATTGACGCACTGCATCAATCCCTGCATCGCGAAGGGCATACCCTGGTCGGCTCCGAGATTGAAATCAGTGCCCTGTGCCGGGATTGCAGTTGAGTACACGACAGTGCAGCGCAGCATGCGATGCTGCCATTACCCGCAAATTGCAGCTATCATTCCGGTCATTCCCGCAGTCCGGTCAAGCCCCCCGCCAGATCGGCCAGGCCGCCCACCGGCCCTCGTCCCCGACACATCTTTCGTAGAGTCACATCATCATGAGCCATTCAGTCAAGATCGCCGCCGTGGCCGTTGCTGCCGCGATTGCCGTACCCGCCTCCGCCTGGTGGATGGGCCGCACCATCGAAAGCGCCTACGAGGAACAATACCGGCAAGTGGCCGAACTGCCGTACCTGAAGGTGGTGGAGCGCCGCTACGAGCGTGGCCTGTTCAGCGCCACCGACACCGTCACGCTGGAGCTCGACAAAAGCTGGCTGAAGGACATGCTGTCGGACGAGGCCGCAGCCGGCCTGTCGAACGCGCGCGACCTGCGCTTCACCCTCAGGACCGACATCAGCCACGGCCCGTTGCCCGGCTGGACAAGCTTCGGCGCAGGAGAGGCCGATGTGCATCTGGTGCTCGATGACGACACCCGCCAGAAGGTGGCCAAGCTGTTCGGCGACAAACCCCCTGTCTCCGCCCATGTGAAATTCAATTTCGACGGCGGCGGCGTGGCCTCCATGACCAGCCCGGCCTTCGAGTTCACCGACCCCGACAGCGCCGGAGCGGAAACCGTGAGCTGGGGCGGCGCCCATCTGATTCTCGACTTCACCGCCAACCTCGGGCGCTACACCATGCAGTTCGACCTGCCCCGGCTCGAAGTGCGCGCCCCCAACGGCAAGCTCCTGTTTTCCGACCTGAGCGTTTCCGGTGAGCAATACCGCCCCTTCAACGACAACGAGCTGTTCTATGCAGGCACCATGCGGCTCACGCTGGACGAGCTGCACATCCAGGGCCTGGCCAAAAGCAGCTTCGACCCTGAGGCAAACGACAGCTTCACGATGGGCAACCTGGTCTACGACATCGACATGCCGATGCAGGGCGATTTCCTCGACATCAGCGCCCGGCTCGGTGCGCAAGACTTCCGTGTCGGCGCGCAGAACTACGGCCCGGTTCATTACGACGTGTCGCTGCTGCGCCTGCACGGGCGCACCGTCGCCGGCATTTACCGCGACCTGATGGAAAACTATTACGATCCGTCCAGACAGCAGGCTTTCGCGAACAACCCGGCCCTGCTCTTCGAACCGCTCGCCGAGCCGATGCTGTCGCTGCTGCAGCACAATCCCGAACTGCGGCTTGACCGCCTCAGCTTCAACAGTCCGCACGGCACCGCCTCGCTGTCCGCGCGGGCACGCTTCAACGACCTGAAGCCCGAGGACGTCAACAACCCGTTCGCGCTGATGTTCAAGCTCGATGCCAGTGGCGCCATCTCGCTGCCCTTCGACCTGCTTGACCAGATGCAGCGCATGAATGCGGAAACGAACGAGGAGGCCCTGCTGATGTCGATGAACCTCAGCCAGCAGGTCGACAGCCTCGTTGGCCAGGGCTATGTGCAGCGTGAAGGCAAGCAACTCAGCTCGCGCATCGCCTTCAAGGACGGCCAGCTCACGGTCAACGACCAGCCGTTCAATCCAATGGCGTTGGGCGGGCTGCGCTAACACACATCGGCCGGGTGGCCCCGCGCTCAGTGCCGGGCCGCCCGCAGCGTGAGCGTGTCGCCGCGCTGGGTGAACTCCAGATGCTTGAGCACGCTCATGCCAAGCAGGATCTGATCTTCGCGCATGCCGGGGTTCAGGTGCCCGCGCACATTCAGCACCCGGAACGGCCCCAGCCCCAGTTCATCGATCTGTGTTGCGCGCACCGTGACGCTGCCGTTTGCCGTGAGCACCTGCATCGGCGCCCCCGCTGACAGCCCCAGCGCCCCGGCCAGATGCGCCGGCACCGACACCTGGGTTGCCCCGGTGTCGAGCAGGAACACCACCGGCTGACCGTTGATCGTGCCCGGGGCCACATAATGCCCGGCGCGATTGCGCCTGAGCACCCACTCCCCGGCCCCTTCCTCCACCCGCAGATTGCGGTTCGGGTGCACCTGCCGGTCGAGCACATCCTCGAACACCAGCCAGAGCACACCCAGAAAAGCGAGCCAGGCCAGCACCATCATGAAGCGCCCCATGCGCCGCTGCTGGTTCAGGGCCGCCCGCACGGCGGGCGGATCGTGCGGGCCACCCTCCTGTCCGCTCATCCTGCGTCTCCTCTCATTGCCCGACACGCGGGCGGGGCCGGCGTGGCTTCATACCACCGCCGCTCAGCTCAGTACCTGGCCATGCTCCCGGGTGGCGTGGAAGCCCACCTTGGGCCACTTTTCCATGGTCACATCGAGGTTGTAGCGGGTGCTGGCCAGATACACCGGATTGCCATCCACATCCTTGCCGATGCGCGCATACTGCTCACGCTCGAAATTGCGCCGGGTGAGCTCGTCGGGAAAGGTCAGCCAGCGCGCGGTATAGATGTCGGCGGATTCGAAGATCGCATCCACCTTGTATTCATCCTTCAGTCGCTGCGCCACCACCTCGAACTGCAGCACCCCCACCGCGCCCAGCAGCATGTTGCCGCCTTCCAGCTCGAAGACCTGGATCGCGCCCTCCTCGCCGAGTTCCTGCAATCCTTTCTGCAGCTGCTTGGTCTTCAGCGGGTCGCGCAGGCGCGCGGCGCGGAACAGTTCGGGCGAGAAGTAGGGGATGCCCTTGAAACCGAGCACTTCGCCCTCGGTGAGCGTATCGCCGATCTGCAACTGGCCGTGGTTGTGGATGCCGATGATGTCGCCCGCCACGCCATCTTCCTTGTGCACCCGCTCGTTGGCCATGAAGGTCAGTGCGTTGGCGAGCTTCATCTCGCGCCCCAGACGCACATGGCGCACCTTCATGCCCGAGCTGTAGCGCCCCGAGCAGATGCGGAAGAACGCGATCCGGTCGCGATGCTTGGGATCCATGTTGGCCTGGATCTTGAACACGAAACCGCTGAAGGGCGCCTCGGCAGGCTGCACCCTGCGGCTGTCGGCGGTGCCGCCCATGCCCGCTTCACGCGGCTGGGGCGGGGGGGCCCAGGCAAGCAGTGCCTCCAGAATTTCCTGCACGCCGAAATTGTTGATCCCCGAACCGAAGAACACCGGGGTCTGCCGGCCCGCCAGAAAGTCTTCCAGCGAGAACGGCGCCGACGCCCCGCCGATCAGTTCCACATCCTCGCGCAACTGGCCGATTTCCTGCGGAAACAGTGCGTCGAGCTGGGCATTGTCCAGCCCCTTGATGACCTCGGCCTCGGAGCGACGCTCCTCACCCGGCGTGAAGCGCAGCACCCGGTCTTCCAGCAGGTGATACACACCTCGAAACGCCTTGCCCATGCCCAGCGGCCAGGTGATCGGCGCGCACTCGATCTTCAGCACATCCTCGATCTCGGACAACAGCTCGAAAGGATCGCGCACCTCACGGTCGAGCTTGTTGATGAAGGTGATGATCGGCGTGTTGCGCAGGCGGCACACCTCGAGCAGCTTGATCGTCTGCGTCTCCACCCCCTTGGCCGCATCGATCACCATCACGGCGGCATCCACCGCAGTGAGCACACGGTAGGTATCCTCGGAAAAATCCTGGTGACCCGGTGTGTCGAGCAGGTTGATGGTATGCCCCTGGTACTCGAACTGCATCACCGAGCTGGTCACCGAAATACCACGCTGCTTTTCCACCTCCATCCAGTCTGAGGTGGCATGCCGGGCACTCTTCCTGGCCTTCACGGTCCCCGCCATCTGGATGGCGCCACCGAACAGCAGCAGCTTTTCGGTCAGCGTGGTCTTGCCCGCATCGGGGTGAGAGATGATGCCGAAGGTGCGGCGCTTCTTCACATCGCGCAACAGATCGGGCGGAAAGGGCGTGCCGGCGGTATCGGCGCTGGAGGCAGGGGTATCGGTCATCGGTATCGGCCAGAAAAGACGAAGCCGCCCACCCTGTGCAGCGGCAGGCGGCGTGTTCGGTATGAATGTGCGCGGATTGTACCAAGAGCCGCCTTCGGAACGCCTCCCGTACGGGAAAAACGCGCACCGGAAGCGCGCTGAAAAGCGTTCCCGGTGCGTCGGGGCTCAGCGCCGCTTGCCCACCGCGTCGCCCACCACCCCGCCGACGGCAGCCCCACCCACAGTGCCCAGCAGACTGCCATCGGTTGCCACCGAGCCGGCCACGCCGCCCACACCGGCACCGATGACGGCACTGCGCTCACGCTTGGACATGCCATCCCAGGTCGAGCAGCCACCCAGCATCAGGCTCAGCAACAGGACGACGCCCAGCTTGCCAGTTCCGTTTTTCATGATTCTTTTCTCCTTGTATCGTCATTGAGGGTCTGCAGCAGATGGCACGCGTCTGCAGCCGCACGGTGCCGTGACACCGCCGTGCCGTGAAAAAATATTGTTTGGTTGTCCGACTGAATTTGATCATGCCCGAACACAGGCAGTTCATTCAAGACATGCTCATGGTGTTTCAGCACCGTCAGCCCGGGCTGTAGACACCCCGCACAAGCCGATGCCCTACAATTGGCGCCCGTCCGCCATCCTCACGTCTGCTGCCCATGCCTTTCTTCAACGACACGCTGCGCCTCTTCTCCTGCAACGCCAATCCGGCCCTCGCCCAGGCCATCGCCCAGCGCCTCGGGGTGGCGCTCAGCCCGCTCGAAATTTCCCGCTTCTCGAACGACAACCTGCATATACAGGTTCGGGAAAATGTGCGCGAGCGCGATGTGTTCGTGGTGCAGCCCTTTACCGAACCGGTCAGCGATCACATCATGGAGTTGCTCATCACGCTCGACGCCCTGCGCAGTGCCTCGGCCCGGCGGGTGACCGCAGTGATTCCTTATTACTCCTACGCGCGCTCCGACAAGAAGGACGCGCCGCGCATCTCCATCACCGGCAGGCTGATTGCCGACATGCTGGCCACCGCCGGCGCCAATCGGGTGCTGACCATGGACCTGCACGCCGACCAGGTGCATGGCTTCTTCAGCGTGCCGGTGGATCACCTCACGGCCATTCCAACGCTCGTCGAGCACTTCCGCACCCACCACGACATCGCCAACATGGTTGCGGTCGCCACCGATGCCGGCGGCGCAAAGCGGGTCGGGCGTTTCTCCGAGCGGCTGGGCGTGCCGATGGCCATCATCGACAAGCGTCGGGTGAGCGACACCGACGTCAAGCAGGGGCAGGTGGTGGGCGAGGTGGCCGGCAAGGATGTGGTGATCTTCGAGGACGAGATTTCCACCGGCGGCACGCTGATCGCCACCATCGAAACCCTGCGTGCAGCCGGCGCCCGCAGCATTCACGCCGGCGCGGTGCACGGCGTGCTGTGCGGTCCGGCCATCGAGCGACTGCGCGAAGCGCCGGTCGAGTCCATCGTGGTCACCAACACGGTGGAAGTGGCCGCACACAAACAGTTCGACAAGCTCACCGTGCTGAGCGTCGCCCCCCTGCTCGCCTGCGCCATCGAACGCATCCACAGCGGCGAAAGCGTGGGGGCGCTGTTCGAGTGAAGCGCCCGCCCCCGCGCGCCTTGCTTACTGGGTCAACACCTCTGGGTAAAGCGTCTTCCAGAAATCACACTGCGCCGCCTCGCTGGCATTGAAATACCCGGTTTTTCCCGGCTCCAGATTCAGTACCCGGTCCTCCTGGATATAGGGCTCCCAGACCGGTGCGCCACTGGCCTCCGGCTTGCCGGTGCGGGCAAAAGAGGTAAAGTATTCCAGCATCTGCTGTGCCAGCGCTTTTGAGGCCGGCGCCAGTTCCGGACCGGCCATCTCCCGGGTATTGTCATAGCCGGGGAAAAGATAGGGCAACTCGGAAGAATGAACCGCCCCCATCTCGAACCCCGGGTTGGCAGTCACAGGCGGAGCATCCCGGTCGGAAAAGACAAACTGGTAGACCGGTGCATGCGCCCGGGCCAGTTTGGCCGTTTCCAGATAGATGCAGTGGTTGATACCGACATCGCTGCGAAAGTCCGACCAGACCGAGCCCAGCGCGGTCGCCGCCGAGGAATAATTGCTCAGCGGATAGCGAGCAATAATCCTCTCAGCATGATCTCCATAGGTATCGAGCAGTAAATCGGCATAGTTTTCTGCATCGATTTTCTGCCCTGCCTGAACGGCATAAGCCACATACAGGCGCAATTCATCCCGGGTGCCCCCCATGATCACAGGCACCTGCACGAACTTGCCGGCCGGGAAAGCCTGTGCACCGGGCAGGGGCACGGTATCGGTGCCCACATTGGGCATGAAGGTCAGGATGCTGTCGCCCGCCACGACAGTGCCAGCGTCGAGCAGATCCTTCACCGGTTTGCTGCGCAGGCATTCCAACCCTTCCGTGCCGGTCTCGCAGCCCACCAGTTTCGCCACCTGGTTGCCGATTTCCATTGCGGCCTCCACCGTCGGCAACGGGGTGACACACCCCGCACTCATGACAATGGCTTTATGAAACAAGCCCTGAGTCTGCTCGGGTGCCAGCAGATGCATGCATACCCCCGCGCCGCCGGCCGACTCGCCGGCGAGGGTGACATTATCCGGGTCCCCCCCGAAAGCGGCAATATTGCGCTGCACCCAGCGCAGGGCTTCGCGCTGATCCAGCAAGCCATAGCCACCATTGCTGTCCGGCGCAAAACCCGGGTGCGCCATCACGCCGAACACCCCGACGCGGTAGTTCATCGACACGACCACAGCATCGCCGGTCCGGGCCAACTCCTCCAAGTCATACAGCGCGCTGGAGCCGCCGACAAAGGCTCCTCCGTGAATCCACACAATCACCGGACGGGGCGCCTGGGCCTCCCCGGCGGGCACGGTCACATTCAGGTGCAGGCAGTCCTCATTCAGGCTCGACTCCTTGATGCCATAGCGCTCGGGCTGAGGGCAGATGCTGCGATACGCACTGGCATCGAGCACCCCCTCCCAGGCTGGGGCCGGCTCCGGCGGACTCCAGCGCAGCGGACCAACCGGCGGCTGGGCATACGGAATGCCCTTGAAATGAATGAAGCCATCGCTCGCCACCCCCTGCACCTGACCCCTGTCGGTCATGACGAGCGTGGCATCTACAGGGCCGGCCGCCTGGGCCGACCAGGCAACCGCCATCAGCAGGCCAAGCAGGCCGCTGCGAGAGTGCTGGATAAAAGCTGACATCGTGTCTCCTCATTTTTTTTGGAGTTATCGAAAAAACATAAGGACAAGATGCCAAAGCGGTGCACTCGGGTCAACAGACAATGGATAGGCGCTTGTGACGCCCGGGCACCTTGCCCATGCGGCGTGCCGGCGCCCCGGGACGCTCAGCCCGCCTGCTGACCGTCGGCCTGCTGCGCGGCGATCTCGGCGTGCACCTTGTCCATGTCGAGATTGCGCACGCCCTCGATCACCTGGTTGAGGGCGCTGGCCGGCAGGGCGCCGGACTCGCGGAACACCATGATGTTGCCACGGATGACCGCAATCGTCGGGATCGAGCGGATCTGGAAGGTGGCCGCCAGCTCCTGCTGCGCTTCGGTGTCGATCTTGCCGAACACGATGTCGGGGTGTGCCTCGGAAGCGGCCTCGTAGGTGGGCGCAAAACTGCGGCAGGGGCCACACCACTCCGCCCAGAAGTCCAGAAACACGATGTCGTTGCCGTCGACAATCTGGTTGAAGTTTTCGGCGGTGATTTCAACGGTGGCCATTCGGCTGCTCCTTGATGAACGAAGGCTTATGGTAACGCAGCCGGAAGCCACTCGAAACCCAGTGAAAGACTCAGCACATCCACCAATGTACAGCACGATAACAAACCCCTATCATCCCACGCATGCCTGACCCGGCGCAGCAGTGCCCGCAGAATCCTCTGCGCCGGGTTGCTCCGCCCAGTCCGCTGCCCTCGATGACCCGCCAATGAACACACTGCCCAGGCTTCGGCCTGCCACCGTCCCTGTCGCCTGCTGCCTGCGGCGCGCACACGCATGAGCACCGACACCCCGGACAACGAGGACCCTGGCCTGCTGGTCGACATCGAGCGACTGCAGCCGGGCGTCTATATCTCGCTTGCCGAGGAATGGCTGGACCACCCCTTCCTGTTCAACGCCTTCCGCATCGGCAACCCGCGCCAGATCCAGACACTGCGCGACATGGGGCTGGCGCAGATACGCTGCTTTCCGTCGCGCAGCACCGCCCCGCTGCTGCCGGAGCCCCCCGCACCGCCCGCCCGTCCGGCACCGGTCGCGCCCAGCGCCGAAGAACTGGCTGCGCTGGAAGCCAAGCGGCACCGGGTGGCCCGCATCCGGCATACCCGGGAGAGCCTGGCCCGCTTTGAAAAAACCTACGCCCGCACCGCCGGCACGGTGCGCAAACTGATGAAGCAGCTGCATGCGGCCCCCGCCCAGGCGGCCGACATGGCGCGCGATGTGGTGCAGGAAACCGTCTCCGCCCTGCTCTCCAGCCAGGACACCGTACTGCACCTGATCGGCCAGAAACAGGGCGACGAGAACGCCTACTTCCATGCGCTCAACGTGATGATCGTCAGCCTGATGCTGGGCCGGGCCGAAGGGCTGGACGAGCAGGCGCTGTTCGAACTCGGCATGGGGGCGCTGTTCCATGATCTGGGGAAACTGCGCATCCCCGATGCGATCCTGCGCAAGCATGGCGAACGCAGCCGGGTGGAAGAGGACTTTTACCGGCTGCACCCGCAGTACGGCGAGCTGATCGCCTCGGGCGTGGCCATCTTCACCCCCGGCATGCGGGAGATCATTCGCCACCATCACGAGCGCATGGACGGCAAGGGCTATCCAGACGGCCTTGCCGCAAGCGAAACCAGCCTGTCGGCGCGCATCGTGGCGATTGCCAACCGCTACGACAACCTGTGCAACGCCCCCGAACACGGCAACCTGACGCCGGCCGAAGCGCTGGCGCAGATGTATGGCAAGGAGGGGCGGTGGTGGGACAAACCCCTGCTGCAGCGCTTCATCAAGCACCTCGGGGTGTTTCCGCCCGGCTCGGTGGTGCAGCTGTCGAATGGGGTGGTCGGGCTGGTGGTGGCGGTGAATCAGGCCGACCTGCTCAAGCCCAGCGTGCTGGTGTACGACGAAAGCCTGCCGCGCAGCGAAGCCAACATCGTGGACCTGATCGATGCGGAAGGTGTGAGCGTCGAGCGGGCCATCCGTCGCGATGACCTGCCCGAAGCCGTACTGGAATATCTCGCGCCCCGCCACCGGGTGGTGTACTTCTACGACCGCCCCGGCAGCTGAGCGCGGCAGGGGCGCATTTACCCCTTGCCGACGACGCCCTCGCGCGCGATCGCCATCGCTTCGCGCAGCACCGAGATGTCTCCGATGTGGTTGGCGAGCAGCAGGATGAGGCGGGCATTGACCATTTCGCTTTGCTCGTCGCTGAGCTCGCGGTGGGTCTCGATCAGCATCTCGTAGAAGTCGTCGCCCGGACTGAAGGTGCGGAAGTAGCGCTTGCCCGGTTCGGCGAAGTTGGGTTCGGTGTTCAACGGCATGGTGGGCTCCTTCAGTTGCAGGTGGCGCGGGCGACGGCGGCACGCACGCGGGCGGCGTCGAACGCGCGCCAGCGGGCGGCGACATGCTGATCCGGGCGAGCGAGATAGGTGGTACCCGGCCGCAGATCGTAGCGCTCGGCAATGCGCCCCCCGGTGTCGATGACGGTCCGCAATCCGGCTGGCGCGGCCCCGGTACGGGCGACGACGAGGGCTTCGACCGGGATCGGATCACTGGCCAGCTCCGCCAGTGCCTGCGCAGTGGCGGCATCCAGCGCCGACGCATCTTCGGCGTAGTGCAACACCTGAAAACGGTCGCCCAGCACGCCGAGCAGCCACGGTGCGCCTCCGGCGGTTTCGATCGGCGCATCGTCCATCGGCGCACCCGGCACCATCACGCCGGCAAACTCGTCGCTGTCAGGCGTGTTCAGGCTCGATTCGGTGTAGAAGCTCGGCACCGACAGACGCCCGGAGTTGACCAGCCCACGGGCGAACGCGTAGTGCTCCGCCAATCCCAGCACCGCGTTACGGAAGGTCTTGCTGACCCGGCTCTTGGGGGTGATGAAGTCGGTGGAGCGGGTCGAGTTCATGATGTTCTCGTCTGCGGCGAAGGTGCGCTCGTCAGAGTAGGTGTCGAGCAGGGACGCAGGCGCCTTGCCATCCATCACCAGCTTGAGCTTCCATACCAGGTTGTCGGTGTCCTGGATGCCGGAGTTGGCCCCGCGCGCGCCAAACGGCGACACCTGATGCGCGGCATCGCCGGCGAACAGCACTCGCCCACTGCGGAAGCTCTTCATGCGCCGGCACTGAAAGGTATACACGCTGACCCACTCCAGCTCGAACTCGCGGTCCGCATCGCCGTCATGCGCGAGCATCGCCTTGATGCGTGGCATCACGTTCTCGGGCTTCTTCTCTTCTTCCGGGTCGGCATCCCAGCCAAGCTGAAAGTCGATGCGGAAGACGTTGTCAGCCTGCCGGTGCAGCAGCACCGACTGGTTGGGGTGGAACGGCGGATCAAACCAGAACCAGCGCTCGGTGGGGAAATCCGCCTTCATCACCACGTCGGCGATGAGGAAGCGGTCCATGAAGATCTTGCCGTCGATGTCCAGGCCGAGCATCGAACGGATCGGCGAGCGTGCGCCATCGGCAACGACGAGCCAGTCGGTGGTCACCGTGTAGGCCCCGTCGGGGGTCTCGACCCGAAGGCTGGCCTTGTCGCCTTCCTGGGTGACCGCGATCACGTTGTTCTTCCAGCGCAGCTCGATGTTGCCGACGGCCTCGGCGCGCTTGACCATGTATTCCTCCAGATAGTACTGCTGGAGGTTGATCATGCCCGGCCGGTGGTGATCGGGTTCCGGGCAGAGGTTGAAGTTGAACACTTCCTCTTCGCGGAAGAAGGTGCGGCCGACGTTCCACGACACGCCCTTGTCGACCATTTCATCACCGCAACCGATGCGGTCGAGCACTTCGAGCGCGCGCTTGGCGTAGCACACGCCACGCGAGCCGATGCTCACGGTGTCGTCGTTGTCGAGCAGCAGCACCGGTGTGCCCTGCTGCGCCAGGTCGATCGCCGCAGCCAGCCCCACCGGGCCGGCGCCAACGACGATCACCGGATAATGCCCTTCGCGCGCTTCGGCGACCTCGGGCGGGCGTCGATACTCGAACTTCGGATATTGATACGTGCTCAGCACGGTTGTCTCCTCTTTGTCGTTCCTGCCGGGCCGCCTTCTCTCGGGCGTATCGCCGGGTGGGTCTGTAATGCTCTGTTGGCAATCAACTGCTGGCCCGCCCGTTAGCGCCGGGCAGGCCAGCTGCATCTCACTCCTGCAGCGCGTGCCACATCTGCTGGTCGCGCTCGGCCGTCCAGATGCGCGGATCGCGAATGCCGCTGGCTTCGTCGTGCGCACGGGTCACATCGAAGGGCAGGCAGTGCTCGTAGATGAAAACCTGGGCAAACTTCGGGTCCATGTTCTTGCGGGTATGCGCCATCGTCGCCTTCAGGTCCATGCCCTGGGCGACGGCTTCTTGTGCGCTGGTGTACAGCGTCGACACGAAGTCGCGGGTGTAAGCCAGCCCTTTCTCGACCTGCTCGCGATTCATCAGCGCGGGGCCACGGCCCGGGACGAGCTTTTCGAAGTTCATCGCCGCGAGGTTGTCCAGCGTCTGCGGCCAGTCGGACAAATAGGCGTCGCCGGTGTAACAGGCGGCATCGGCCTCGACCAGGTCGCCGGAGAAGCAGATGTTCTGCGACGGCAGATAGACGATGGTGTCGCCCTTGGTGTGGCCGCGACCGACCTGCTTGATCTTCACCTCAAGCTTGCCCATCCACAGCGTCATCTCGCCCTTGAAGGTGATCGTCGGCCAGGTCAGGCCCGGCACGCTCTCGACCGCCTGGAACAGACGCGGGAAGCGGCCGATCTCGGAATCCATGTCCTGCTGGCCACGCTCGACGATGAGATCGTAGGTGTCGTGGCTGGCGATGATCTGCTCCAGCCCTTCATCCTTGTAGCCCGATGCGCCGAGCACGCGCACCGCGTGGTAGTGGGTGAGCACGACGTACTTGATCGGCTTGTCGGTAATCTCGCGCACCTTGGCGATCACGCTCTGCGCGGCGACCGGGGTGGCGGTGGCGTCGATGATCATCACCGAGTCGTCGCCGATGATCACCCCGGTGTTCGGGTCGCCCTCGGCAGTGTAGGCATAGGCGTTTTCAGACAACTGCTCCCAACTGATCTTCTTCTCTTCCAGGTCGGCCTGGGATGCGAACTTCTTCTCGCTCATGTGCTGCGCTCCTTCGGTTGGCGATGGACGAAGAATAGGCAGCAGTTTGTTATTAGTCAATAGGTTTGTTCATGTTAAATTTTAATCCTGCTCCCACAACCCGAACCCCCTGTCCGGTCGCCCCAGCCGCCTGTTACCATCGCCCCCTCCCAAGGAGTCAGCGCCCGTGAGCACCGATCGACCCAACACCGAGAACACCCCCCGCAGCCAGGACCGGCGCGGCATACAATCCATCGAAGTCGGCGGCGCCCTGCTGCAGGCCCTGGTCAGCCATGGCGGCCCGATGATGCTCAAGGACCTCGCCCGCGAAGCCGGCATGCCACCGGCCAAGGCCCACCCCTATCTGGTGAGCTTCGGCAAGCTGGGGCTGATCGAGCAAAACCCGGTCACCGGCCGCTATGGGCTCGGGGCCTTTGCGCTCCAGATGGGACTGAGCGCCCTGAACGGACTGGAACCCCTGCAGGCCGCCACCATCGAGGCCGCCCGCCTCGCCGATGAAATCGAACTGAACGTCGCCATCGCGGTATGGGGCAACCACGGCCCCACCATCGTGCGCATCGAAGAGAGCAGCAAACAGATCCACATCAACATGCGCCCCGGCACGGTGATGACCCCCCTGCTACTGTCCGCCACCGGCCGCATCTTTGCCGCCTTGCTGCCCGAACGCATCACCCGCCCCTTTCTGGAGCGCGAACTCGCCCAGTTCTCAGCCTCCCCCCAGGCCGCGCTGCGCCTGTCGCGCCGCCACGTAGACGAGATCGTCGCCGAAGTCCGCCAGCACGGCATGGCCCGCGCCGTCGGCAACCCCATCCCCGGCATCAACGCCTTCTCCGCCCCGGTGTTCGACAGCAGCGGCAACCTGGCCCTGGCCATCACCGCCATGGGCCCGGCCGACACCTTCGACCCCGACTGGACCGGCCCAACCGCACAAAAAGTGAGAGCCTGTGCGGGTGCGATATCGGAGCGGCTGGGCAACGCCTCAGGACACGCTTCAGGGTAACGCCCACATGACATGATTTTTTGTCATGCCCAGACCCTGCCGGTATGATGATTGGCTCGACGAGCAAGGGTGAGTCATGAGCCAGACTGATCGCATTGTCCGCATCCACAAGCAGCTCGGTGAACGGCACACCGTCAGCCGGGCAGCGTTGTTGGAACAGTTCGAAATCTCCCCTGCCACCCTCAAGCGCGACCTCGCCTTCCTGCGCGACAACATGAACATCCCCATCGTGTGGGATCGGGAACGGGGTGGCTACCGGATCGATCCGGCACAAACGACAGGCGCTCAACTCGAAATGCCAAGCATGTGGTTCACCGACAAGGAAATCCACGCGCTGCTCACCATGCAACACCTGCTAGCCAACCTCGACCCTGGTGGCCTGCTCGCACCGCACGTCGAACCACTTATCGAACGACTCAACAAGCTCCTCGGCGCAGCCGACAACCCGGCGGAGGAAATTCGCCGCCGCGTGCTCATCGTCGGTATCGGCAAGCGCGCGATGAAGCTCACCCACTTCGAGAACATCGGCGCCGCACTGCTGCGCCGCAAGCGCTTGCGCATCCGCTATTACGCCCGCGGCAGGGATGAAGAAAACGAACGCGAGATTTCCCCGCAGCGTCTGGTGCACTACCGGGAGAACTGGTACCTGGATGCCTGGTGCCATCTGCGCGGCGCCTTGCGCAACTTTGCCGTCGATAGCGTGCGCTGTGCGGAACTGCTGACACGAGACGCGAAAGATGTTCCGAACAAGACCCTCGACAGCGTGCTGGGGCCAGGCTATGGCATCTTCGCTGGAGGCACGGTACAGACCGCTCGCCTGCGCTTCTCAGCCGAGCGCGCACGCTGGGTGGCGAGCGAGCACTGGCACCCCGACCAGCGCGGCACTCTCGACCCCGATGGCAGTTATATCCTCGAAGTACCGTATGCGGACCACCGAGAGTTGATGATGGACGTGCTCAAGCATGGGCGGCATTGCGAGGTGCTGGGGCCGGAAGGGTTGCGGAGCACGGTACAAAACGAAATTCGAGCGATGCTGAATCTGACACTCAATGAGAATGCAGGCTCATCTGGTGAGCCCGCGATATGACAAGATTGGATTGTCCTGACTCCAAGCATACTTACGACAATGACTGAGATTTGGGCAAAGACAGACGAAACCGGAAGGTGGCACCCCCTCCTGCTGCATTGTCTCGACGTAGCGGCGGTCGCACTTGAGGTTCTGAGCCGCGAGCCACGACGGACGCGCCGGCAACTGGCGCGAGCGCTGGGGTTGTCATGGGACGAGGCGAAACCGTGGCTGTTGCTCTTGATCGCGGCCCACGACCTTGGCAAGGCATGCCCAGGTTTTCAGTGCAAGTGGCAGAACCTGTCCGGGCTGAATCCGGGCCGGGCGCCGAACACGAAGATCAATCACGCATTCGTCAGCCAAATAGCGTTAGCCGCATGGCTTGTCGAACACGACTGGCCCGATGGACTCGCCCGGTTGGCCGCCGACGCCGTGGGTTGCCACCACGGCAGTCGGGCCTCGCCAACAACCCTTGAAGCGCTCGAATGGGACCGCAATGCCATCGGACGAGACGAATGGGCAGAGGCCCGCCACGCATTGCTCGATCAACTGTTCGAGGTCTTCGCGCCGACAAGTCTTCCCGATAAGCCGGACCTCTCCGGCCCCGAATTCATGCTGCTGGCTGGCCTCACCAGCTTTTCGGACTGGATAGGTTCGAATACGGATTGGTTCGGGTTTGGTACTCAAGCCGATACGGACAATCTCGAAAAGTGGTTCCACGCTCGCAGCAACAATGCGAAGCGTGCTCTGGACGCGCTGAGCTGGCAGCACCGCACCCCACTCGTGACAAGCCGGCACACCTTCCAGGAAGTCTTTGGTTTCCCGCCTCGCCCCTTGCAGGATGCGGTAGCCAAAGTCTTGGCAGAGCTCGACGAGCCCGCGATCCTGCTGATTGAAGCGCCCATGGGCGAGGGCAAGACCGAAGCTGCCTGGTTCGCGCACCTTGAGCTACAGCGTCGCTTCGAACACAGAGGGCTTTACATCGCCCTACCCACCCAGGCGACTGGCAATGCCATGTTCGCCCGCACCTTGGAGTTTCTGCGGACGCGGGACGCGGGCCGTGTGCTGGACCTCCAACTCCTGCATGGCGGCACTCTACTCAACGACAGTTTCCAGTCGCTGCGTCTGACCTCCGTGCATGACGACACATACCCGGAATCAGCGCACGTCAAGGCTGGGGAATGGTTCACCCACAAGAAGCGCGCTTTGTTGTCGGAGTATGGGGTCGGCACGGTGGACCAAGCCCTGCTGCCGGTATTGCCGGTGCGTCACCACTTCGTGCGCTTGTGGGGCCTGGCCAACCGCGTCGTGGTGTTCGACGAGATTCACGCCTACGACGCCTACACCGGCACATTGCTGATTCATCTGGTGCGCTGGCTACGCGCTCTGGGCTCATCCGTGCTCCTGCTGTCGGCCACCCTGCCGCCAGCCATCCGGCGTGCGCTTGCCGAAGTAGTGGATGCAGAACTTCCGACCACTGAAGCTTCCTACCCACGATTGAGTGTGTTCACGTCCAACTCGGTTCGCCAGACCCATTTCGAGGCCGATCCCGAGCGGCGTGTGACCGTGGATATCCAGCCAATTGGGTCCGACCTGAGCGACATGCACTTGGAGCTACTGCATCAACTGGCAGATGGCGGCATGGGGCTCGCCCTGGTCAATACAGTGCAACGCGCACAAGATTTGTATCGCTTGTTTCCCGATGGAACGCCCTTGCTCTGGAACGAGGAGCAGGTAGGCAAACGCTTGAGCGATGGCACTGAAGTCTACCTGTTTCATGCCCGTTTTCCGGCCAGCCAGCGACAGGTGCGCGAACAGCGGATACTCGACATATTCGGCAAGAACGGTGGCGACCAAGGTGAGTTGCGCACCGGGCGCAAGATCCTGATCGCAACCCAGGTGGCGGAACAAAGTCTTGACCTGGATTTTGATCTAATCGCCACTGACCTCGCCCCCATCGACCTGCTCCTGCAGCGGGCTGGCCGCCTGTGGCGCCATCCGCGCAAGCAACGTCCTGTGGCCAGACCGATACTACTGATCGCAGGACTCGCCGAGGAAGCGCCCGAGGAATTCGGGCAACCTCTGTGGTGGAATGCGGTTTATGCGGAATCGATTCTGCTGCGGACGTGGTGCTTGCTGCGCCAGCCGGAACATCGGCAGATCACGCTACCCGACCATATCGACACGCTGGTTCAGGCAGTCTACGAGGAGAACGTTCCCATCCCCTCCACGCTACAGGCACGACTGGACAAAACACTGATGGAGTCGGATGGAGACGGGATCACCAAGACGCAACAGGCTCACTCCGCCATCATCGGCCTGCCCGACGACGCATCTTGGGACGACCCCGCTCGATTCGTCCTCTTCGACGAAGACCATCCCGACGTGCACCGCACCCTCGCAGCCCAGACCCGTCTGGGAGACGAGTCTCTGACCGTGATTCCTCTCGGGCCAGTCGACGGGCTCGACATTCAGGTAACCCCAAGCTTGGAGCAGGCCAAGGCCTGGTCAAGGCGAACGCTACGCGTCGCGCGCAAGGGCGTAGTCAAGCAACTCGCGGATGTCGGGGTTCCCGGCACGTGGCAGCAGTCCCCACTGCTGCGCAATCAGTTTCCCCTGTTGCTCGACGAACACGGCCGTTGGCTCGCCGATCCGTCTGTACGGCTTGATGAGGCATTGGGGCTGACCTATGACAACGAAACCTGAGCACGGAGGCGCAATGGTTGAGAGCATGGAAGCGGACATGGAAGCACAGACGCCGCGTTTCAATCTGATCGACGAACCCTGGATACCCGTACGCTGGCTGGATGGCCGCCACAGCGAGCTAGGCATCCGGGACGCACTGCTGCAGGCGGACCAAATTGCGGAAATCGAGGATGCTTCTCCGCTGGTGGTCGCCGCATTGCATCGCTTCTTGCTCGCGGTGTTGTACCGGGCACTGGAGGGGCCGACGGACGGTCAGCAAGCCAAACAGTGGTTCAAACAAGGCTGGCCGGACGGGAAGATCGCGACCTATCTGGACAAGTGGCGAGATCGTTTCTGGCTGTTTGATCAACACTACCCCTTCGGGCAGATTCCTACCTTTGAGCCGCGCATATGGCGAGCGTGGACGGTACTTGCCGCCGAGCACAATGCCGACAACGCCAAGGTATTGTTCGATCACATTGACGTTAATCGGGCCGGTGCCATCACCCCGGCACAAGCGACCCGTTGGCTGCTGGCGACGCAGACCTTTTCGGTGAGTTGCGGCAAGAGCGAGTTAGCGCACACTGGCACTGCCCCCTCGGCCACTGCGGTGATGGCTTTGCCGCTCGGGCGCAATCTCTTTGATACCTTGTCGTACTCGCTGGTGCCACAAAACCGGTTGGTGCTGGCCGGCGACCTGCCTCTCTGGGAGCGCGAACCGGAATCACTGGAAACGCTGAAGGGAGGCTGCGAGCGCGCGGTGAGCGGTTTCGCCGATCGCTACACTTGGCGCATTCGCGCCATTCGCCTGAAAGTTGAGACTAACTCGACGGTTTGTCGTCTGGCATTCGCTTCCGGAGTGGGGCCGCAGGCAGAGCAGCAGAGCGACCCGATGCTGAGCTATCGCGTTGACGAAAAGAAGGGTCGCCTACCAGTGATCTTTCAGCAACGAGGTTTCTGGCGTGACTTCGATTCCCTCCTTCCGGACGCTTCCGGATGCGCACCGCAGGTCATTGAGCATGCCATCAACCTAGGCCGATCCATATCGGAACGTTTTCCTGCCACTGTGCAGGTGGTTGGTCAATCAAATGAAAAGGCCAAGATCGAATACTGGCGCATGGAGCGCTTCAGTTTGCCACCTGCGCTAGCCGGTAGTCGCGTGGTTCGAGCGGAGATTCGCACCATACTTGCTGACGCTGCAACGGCACAAACCGCCCTGTGGCTCGGTAGCAAGTCCTTTGCCCGAAACCTGCTCAGTCGCGGCGAACGAGAGCCGGTCGGTAAGGATGTCAGCAACTTCCTGAAGCAAATGCCCGTTACCGACAATTACTGGACCAGCCTGGAGCCACGCTTTCACCAACTTCTGGCCGAATACACCGATGAGCGCGACCCTGACGACATCCGACTATCGTGGCTCCGCTACGTGCGATCAGCCATGGACAACGCTTGGCGCGCATACGCGTCAGGCGTAGCCGGAGGTGATGCCTGGGCAATCCGTGCGCTGGTGCAGGCCGAAGTACCGATACAGCGCCACCTTACCTACCTCAATAACGAGATTTCCAAGCTCGATCCTCTAAAGGAGCCCGCATGAGTGCCTACCTGGACTGGTTGGAGAAATTGAACGAACGGGACAGCCGCGTGCGAGCCGTATTGCGCCGGAGCCTAGCTTTCGACCCTGGCTCGTTTCCAGCGGCTTACCCCTATGTCGAGCCCTTCCTCAAGGATCAAGACAGCCACTGGCGCCGACAGATGCATTATTTGGTAGCTGCCTTATGGGCGGCACATTGGAAGGCAGGTCGTACGGACTCGGCTCTGCCAATTGGTGAAGTAATCGCTCATTACGCAATGGCTCACCACACTCCAGAACAATTGAAGAAGGGGGCCTTCAGCACCGAACGCCGCTTCATCACTCTGCTCGACGCCAACGCCGACGAACTGCCCCATCGGTTGCGGCAACTGGTCGCCTTGTTGAAGGACTACTCGATCGATTTCGAGGCGCTGCTGAAGGATCTGCTGCGCTGGCACGGCCCCGAGAAACGCGCCCAGAATCAGTGGGCACGCCAGTTTTATCGCACGCTGCACAAAGACACCGATTTACCCGAAGAATCCGAAACCGAAGAGGAGTCCGCATGAAAACCATCGTCGAAATCCACATTTTGCAGAACTTCGCCCCTTCCAATCTGAACCGCGACGATACCGGCGCCCCCAAGGACGCCTTGTTCGGCGGTACCCGGCGGGCACGTATTTCCAGCCAATGTGCGAAGCGTGCTGTGCGGCAGTTCTTTGTAGAGAACGGGTTGTTCCCCGAAGATGAACTCGCAGTGCGCACTAAACGCCTGCTTCAAGAGCTGAAGGGGCGGCTGAGAAACGATGGAAGGACCGACGAGGCCATCGAAACGAAGGTGTCTGCAGCGATTGCCGCAACGGGTTTGAAGCTCAAGGGGGAGAAAACGGAGTACTTGCTGTTTTTGGGGGAGCAAGAACTCGCAAGGCTTGCTGCAGAGATCGACAAGAGATGGGACGAGATTGGGGATAGTGTCGCTCAAATCCGCCAATTGAGAGACAGCATCTCACAGGCTCTGGCGGAGGATCTCAACGAAAGGCAGTTGGCTCATGTCTTCTGCTTGCTGAAAGTTGACGGTGACGTAACTAAGGTGAAACTGGAGAACGCGGTCGCCGCCGAGAACAACCTGGACGAAATACTCGACCTACTCAGAAAGCACAAGAGCAACGTTCCCGAATTGGTGGACAAGAAGATACCCAAGAGAAAGAAGGAGGAAATACCTGGGTGGGAGACAGACGTAACCGATCTGCTCAAGGCAGAAAGGGGCGGTGTATCTGCCCTTGGAAAATCTCTCCTGAAAGTCTTCGATGGGGGAAGAGCCGTTGATTTGGCATTGTTCGGCCGCATGCTCGCAAACATGCCCGAAAAGAACCAGAACGCCGCTTGCCAGGTCGCCCACGCCCTCTCCACTCACGCTGTGGAGCGAGAATTCGACTTCTACACCGCCGTCGATGATCGCAAACCCGAAGACACCGCCGGGGCTGACATGATGGGCACGGTGGAATTCAACTCCGCCTGCTTCTACCGCTATGCCGTCGTGGACTGGGAGAAGCTTGGCCAGAACCTGCAGGACGACACCGAACTTGCGACCAAGGGATTGCGCGCCTTTCTTGAAGGCTTTGTCGTTGCAGAGCCTACCGGCAAGCAGAACACCTTTGCCGCGCACAATCCGCCGGAATTCATGCTGGCCACGGTGCGCCGCAACACCGCGCCGCGCAATCTTGCCAATGCCTTTGAAACCGCCATCCGCGCCCGTGACAACTTGACGCGCAGTTCCGCCAATGCCCTGCTGGACAAGGCCAAGGTATTGCAGGCAGCCTATGGTGGTGAGATGGCAGCGTTCGTTCTGGACCTGTCCGGTGCGGAAGTCGCCGGTGTGGCTGAATCCGTATCGTCATTGCAGGCCCTGCTCGACGCGGTAATGGCCGAAGTGCGGCGGGGTTGAGTCATGGCCACCCTGATGCTGCGCCTGGTGGGGCCAATGCAGTCCTGGGGCACCACCAGCCGTTTCGACGAGCGGGACACCGGTAAGGAACCGAGCAAGTCCGGTGTGCTTGGACTGGTTGCTGCCGCCCTGGGAATCGACCGGGAGAATTGGGCCGACCTGGAACCCCTGTGCCGGCTGCGTATGGGGGTGCGCCATGACCGGCCAGGCGTTCCCAAGCGCGATTACCAGACCGCGCAAGGCGTCATCACCGGAAACGGTCTAGCCAAAGACCCTGCAGTCACCACCCGCCACTACCTCGCCGATGCCGCGTTCCTGGTCGGCCTGAGCGGTGATGATCGCGCCGTGCTGGAGCGCATCCATGCCGCACTCGCCGATCCGATGTGGCCACTCGCGCTTGGGCGCAAGTCCTATGTGCCGTCGGAACCCATCTGGATGCCGGGGGCTGTAGTCGACGCCGATCTGCGCACGGCGCTGATCGAATGGCCGGCGATCACGCTGGAAGCTCGACGTCGGCACCACACACCACTGGTGTTGTCCATCGAATCCCGAAGTCGATCCGGTCTGATGAAAATGGATCAACCCTTGTCGTCCTTCGCCGAACGTCGCTTCGGCCCTCGCTTCGTCGTTTCGGAGGTGCTGGATGTTTCTGTCCAAACTGGTGCTTGACCCCACCCACCCGCAGGCGCGACGCGATCTGGCCAACGCCTACGAGATGCATCGCACGCTAAGCCGTGTGTACGCCGCAGACCCGGACAGCAAGCCGGAGCGCTTTCTATGGCGGCTGGAACCGGGCGGCCATCGCGCGCCGGATGAAGGAGCCTCTATCCTGATTCAATCGGCAACGGCTGGGCGCTGGCAATGCATTCAAGAGATGCGGGGCTACTTTCGAGCCCTCCACCCGGACAAGTCGGTTTCCGTGGGGCAGCTTGTGGAGACTGGACGCCTTCTCGCCTTCCGCTTGGCATGCAACCCAACTGTTACCCGCGCTGGCAAACGCTACGGCCTCGTCAAGGATGAAGAACAACTCGCCTGGCTGGCAAGACAGGGCGCGCAACACGGATTCGCGCTTGAGAACGTCCGGATCAGCCGAAGCGAGCGGATCAGCTTGCGACAGGGTCGGACCGGTCAACGGATTACGCTGCAAACCGTGCAGTTCGACGGGATTTTGCGCGCCGCCGATCCCGAACGAATGCAGCACGCCTTACTGAACGGGATTGGTCATGCGAAAGCACTTGGATTAGGGATGCTATCAATCGCTCCCATCCGTTGATGCTTTCTATCATTTGATAGCACAAATCAACGCGAGCACCGCCATGGAAACCTTTACCGTACGAGACCTTCGCGAGCGTACCGGAGAACTCATTCGGGGCGCTGAGGCCGGCAAGCTGTCCGTCGTCACCAAGCACGGCACGCCGGTGTTCGTTGCCGTGCCCTTCGACGACGCCTTGCTGAAGGAAGGTGTGGGGGTCGCGCTGGCCCTTCACCTGTTCGATGAGGAGCGTATCTCGCTGAGCCGAGCGGCTCGCATGGCAGGCCGCTCGGTCAGCGAGATGGTAGACCTCCTCGGTCGGTACGGCATCCCGGTCATTCGGACGACCGCAGAAGAACTGGAGCAGGAGCTTGCGGACTTCGGCTGAAAACGATCCGCCCCTTGATCGAGCAGATGCGCAGTTCCGGACATTATCTGGGCGATTCAGCCGTGCATGCGGCGCTGAATGCCGCCAGAGAACGTTGAGGTATTCACGTGCTTCCACCACTCAAACCCATCCCGATCAAAGAGCGCATGTCCATCGTCTTCGTCGAGAAAGGGGAAATCGATGTCGTCGACGGGGCCTTTGTGGTGGTCGATCAGCAGGGCTTTCGGGTACGGCCGGTACTCACCCACATCCCGGTCGGTGGCGTGGCCTGCATCATGCTCGAACCGGGAACACGGGTATCTCACATGGCAGCGGCGCTTGCTGCACGTGTAGGCACGCTGCTGGTATGGGTCGGCGAAGCGGGAGTCAGGCTGTACTCCTCGGGGCAACCTGGCGGTGCACGTGCCGATCGCCTCCTGTATCAAGCGCGCCTGGCGTTGGACGAGAATCTGCGGCTCAAGGTGGTGCGCAAGATGTACGCCATGCGCTTTGGCGAAGAGCCACCCGCACGACGCAGCGTCGATCAGTTGCGCGGCATCGAAGGGGTTCGGGTACGCAAGACCTATCAGTTGCTGGCGCAGAAGTTTGGTGTGAAATGGGCGGGGCGCAACTACAACCCCGAAGACTGGGATGTCTCCGATCTGCCCAATCGCTGCCTGTCTTCGGCCACGGCGGCCCTGTATGGCGTTACTGAAGCGGCGGTGCTGGCAGCCGGTTATGCCCCAGCGGTCGGTTTCATCCACACGGGCAAACCGCTGTCTTTCGTGTATGACGTAGCCGACATCTACAAATTCGAGACCGTGGTTCCGGCAGCATTCAAGGTTGCGGCATCCAGTCCACCGAATCCGGAACGTGCAGTGCGGCTGGCCTGCCGCGACATCTTCCGACAAACGAAGCTGCTCGAACGCATCATCCCCGACATCGAAACCATGCTCGCCGCGGGCGAAGTCCAGCGTCCAGAGAGCGTCGAAGGCGTCGTCGGCCCCGCAATCGCGAACCCGGAGAACATCGGCGATGCTGGTCATCGTTCTTGAAAACGCACCTCCCCGGCTGCGCGGTCGGTTGGCGGTCTGGCTGCTTGAAGTACGTGCCGGGGTGTATGTGGGAAACTACTCTCGAAAGGTGCGCGAGCACATCTGGCAGCAGGTGGAAGCGGGCATTGAAGATGGCAATGCGGTGATGGTATGGCGCACCAACAATGAGGCCGGCTTCGAATTCATGACCCTCGGAGCCAATCGCCGCATGCCTGCTGACTGGGATGGTGTTCGCCTCGTCAGCTTCCATCCCACCCCCAAGGAAGACGCTCCTTAACAACTCGAAAATCCCAAAGGCATCAAAAATCGTCGGTAGAATTGCAATACGCCATTTTTCCATTTTGTTTCATGGAGATGGAGGAAGTCTGTTCCCCGCTCGTGCGGGGATGAACCGGGTGTCGGCGAGTTGCTTGAGGTCTTCGATATCTGTTCCCCGCTCGTGCGGGGATGAACCGACGAGCATCGACGGGCTGGCGCAAGCGCTGTCCTGTTCCCCGCTCGTGCGGGGATGAACCGGAGGGTTTGTTTTATGGCACGCAAACGCATCGCTGTTCCCCGCTCGTGCGGG
>WPCJ01386428.1_pt1 | contig 24003 bp, 23 predicted proteins | sample 5399831 | NCBI WGS metagenome assembly WPCJ01 (sample SAMN12869470, study PRJNA574797) | sludge metagenome | isolation source: wastewater treatment of pH10 | place: China:Beijing | collected 2019-05-20 | reverse complement strand
TGGAAGTAGCGTCTATTTTGAAAAGCTATGGTATACACATAGAGCTTGATTTAAACAATGATAAAATCACTTATAATATCCGTAAACATTCACTTGCTAAAACCCCAATAATATTAGTCTTGGGTAAAAATGAGATGGATCAAAGGCAGGTGTCTCTGAGAAGATTTGGTAGTGAGGAGCAAGAAGTACTTGATCTAAATGAATTTATCAATAAATTACTAGAAGAGATACAAAACCATAGATTTAACTAATAAAGGAGCAGATTATTTCTAGCAATAAAGCAAATGATATCAGAATCAATGAGCAGATTAATTCACATCAAATTAGGCTGATTGATCATCAAGGGAACATGATTGGTATTGTGCCGCCAAAACAAGGTTTAGAACTAGCAAAGAGAGTCGGGTTAGATTTGGTTGAAATTTCACCGAATGCTGAGCCGCCTGTCTGCAAAGTTATGGACTTTGGTAAATACAAATATGAAATTCAGAAAAAAGCACAAGAAGCTAAAAAGAAGCAAAAAGTAGTAGAAGTTAAAGAGATTAAGGTAAGGCCGAATATTGCAGATGGCGATTATGAGGTGAAGCTTAGGAATGCTCGCAAATTTATTGCCGAAGGCAATAAAGTTAGAGTTTCTTTGCAATTTAAGGGAAGAGAGATCACTCATAATGAACTTGGATTCGCGGTGATCCAAAGATTTAAAACCGATATCTCTGATGTTGCAAAAGTGGAGCTTGAGCCTAGGTTAGAAGGTAAGCAAATATTTTTGGTTATTATACCGAATAATTAAGTAAGTAGCACTTACTGCACAAAGAACTTGAAATGTATCAGATACATACATAAAGTTTAAATATTACTGAGCCTTGAAAGGGACGGTAATCTGGTTTATAAAAAGGAGCTTAAATATACTATATTCGAGCTCTTTTGCTAAGCTGGACGTACATAAATCAAGAAGCTAATGTTTAATTACTTTCCAGATTTAGTATTATTAACGAATGAGAACCTTCCCAGTTCTTTTTATCTTCTTTTGTAACTGCAAAACACCATAAAGTAGAGCTTCAGCCGTCGGAGGGCAGCCCGGAACATATACGTCTACAGGCACAATCCTATCACATCCTCTTACAACCGAATAAGAGTAATGATAATAGCCCCCTCCATTCGCACAACTACCCATAGAAATCACATAGCGTGGTTCTGGCATCTGATCATAAACCTTCCGTAGTGCAGGTGCCATCTTATTTGTCAGAGTTCCTGCAACAATCATCACATCCGATTGCCTTGGTGACGGTCTAAATATAATCCCGAATCTATCAAGGTCATAACGGCTTGCTGCAACCTGCATCATCTCAACCGCGCAGCATGCAAGGCCAAACGTCATCGGCCATAGTGAACCAGTTCTCGCCCAATTTACTAACTTATCTAATTGAGCTATAACAAACCCTCGGTTACTAATCTCATCGGTAACTTGGTTTAATAAAGCATCCTGTTCAATTCCGGATGGTATAGGTATTAATGTCATTTATTCTACTCCCTTCTATTCCCAATCAAGCGCCCCTTTCTTCCATTCATAAGCAAACCCTATGGTTAGCACTGCTAAAAACACCATCATTGACCAAAAGCCTAACAATCCGATCTCATTCAGTACGATAGCCCATGGAAAAAGAAAGGCTATTTCAAGATCAAAGATTATAAATAAGATGGAAACTAAATAAAATCTTACATCAAATTTACTTCTTGGAGAATCAAAAGCTTCAAACCCGCACTCATAAGCTGATAATTTCTCATTATCGCCACGCACCTTTGCTGCAAAAAAAGGGATTATAATCATCACAGAGGCTAGCCCTGTTGCTATTATTAAAAATATAAGAATTGGTAAGTAATCCGTTAAAATTATGTGCATACTTAGCTCTTTTTATCTACCATAATATTTCTTGTTGCTGAAGGCAAGCTCACCACTAACCCTTCTAATTCTTCAGTTATCATTATTTGACACCCTAATCTTGAAGTATGCGTCAGTCCAAATGCCAGGTCAAGCATATCTTCTTCCGCTTCAGAAGCTTTAGGCAATAAATCGTAAAAACTTTTTTCAACAATAACATGACAAGTAGAGCAAGCTAGCGAGCCATCACAGGCTCCTTCTAAGTCTATATCATTTTGATGAGCAACTTCAAGCAGAGAAAGCCCTAAAGGGGCATCTACAGTCTTCTTGGTTCCATCATTGATAATAAAATGAATTTTAGGCATCTTATCCTTTATACAGCTTTAGATGGGGTTTGTTCATTTATAACTTCGGAAATACTATCTCTCTTGATTTTTACTTTAACGTTTTCCGCAATTTCTACAACTATATAGTTGGTACTCTCTTCAACTTTTACAACTGTTCCTAAGATTCCACCTGAAGTTATCACCTTATCACTCTTGGCAATATTGTTTAACATATTTTGATGTATTCTCATTTTTTTCTGCTGAGGACGAATAAGCAAAAAATAGAAGACTACCATAATTAGAACCAGCGGTGCAAAGCTAGTTAGCATTGAAGTTTGTGGGTTAGCAGCTGCACCTGTATCTGCTGCAATTGCTGTAGGAATTAAATTCATCATAAGAGTCCTTGAGTTTAAATTTTATAGTATATTAATTTAAGCTAAGGGTTAATGCAAGTGATTCAAAAAATCTCTTTCTTGGCATTAAATCTTATTGTTTAATTTTTGCAATTTATAATTAGTTGCTATATTATTAAGCTGCAAATTATTTAGTGTTAGAAAATATGAGTGAGTATACCCCAAAAATATTAGAGAAAAAATGGCAAGCATATTGGGAAAATAATAACTTATTCAAAGCATCCGAAGATTTTTCAAAGCCGAAATATTATGTTTTAGAGATGTTTCCTTACCCCTCAGGAAGAGTACATATGGGGCACTTAAGGAATTATACCATTGGTGATGTAACTGCAAGGTTCAAGAAAGCTTGTGGGTTTAATGTATTGCACCCAATGGGATGGGATGCATTTGGACTGCCAGCAGAAAATGCAGCAATTCAAAATAATGAACACCCGGCAAAGTGGACATATTCTAATATTGAAGCTATGAAGAAACAATTCCTTCCACTCGGCTTCTCTTATGACTGGAATAGGGAAATTGCCACCTGCGATCCGGATTATTATAAACATGAGCAAGCAATGTTTATAGATTTTTATAATACCGGCCTTGCATATCAGAAAGAATCGGTGGTTAATTGGGACCCAGTCGACCAAACCGTACTTGCTAATGAGCAAGTTGAAAACGGCAGAGGATGGCGTTCTGGGGCATTAGTAGAAAGAAGAAAACTTAAGCAATGGTTTTTAAAGATTATAGACTTCGCCGATGAGCTTTTAGATGACTTAAATACTCTTAAAAACTGGCCTGAAAAAGTGTTAACCATGCAGAGAAACTGGATTGGGAAATCTGAAGGAGCAACAGTAAAATTTAGGATATCAGATAGCGAAGATTATATAGAAATTTATACAACTAGACCTGACACATTATTCGGCGCTTCTTATTTAGCAGTGGCTTATGATCATCCGATAGTTGCTCAATTAGAAGATCAAAAAGTTAAAGCTTTTATAGAGCAATGTGCGCATAATGCAGTTAGTGAGCAGGCTTTAGAGGCTGTGGAGAAAAAAGGAGTGTTCACAGGCTTATATGCTTTACATCCATTTGATAATTCAATCAAGATTCCTGTATATATAGCTAATTTCGTGTTGATGGACTATGGTACTGGGGCAATTTTTGCCTGCCCGGCTCATGACCAACGCGATCATGAATTTGCCTTAAAGTATAACCTTCCGATAATTCCCGTAATAAAACCTACGCTAGATCAAGATATTGATTATAATAAGGAGCCTTATACGGAAGAGGGGGTAGTCTTTAATTCGAGATTCTTAGATGGAATAAACAGCGAGGGCGCAAAACAGAAAGCTATAGAAAAATTAGAGCACTTAGGCTTAGGTAAAAGGAAAGTGCAATATAGATTAAGAGATTGGGGTGTTTCACGTCAACGTTATTGGGGGTGCCCGATCCCTATGATACATTGCGAGGATTGTGGGGCGGTGCCGGTGCCTAAAGCTGAGCTCCCTGTTAAGCTCCCTGAGGACATAAACTTTAGGGGTAAAGGAAACCCACTTTCAAATCATCCAACCTGGAAGCATGTCAATTGTCCTAAATGCGGGAAAAAAGCGGAGCGTGAAACCGATACTTTTGATACCTTTTTTGAATCTTCTTGGTATTTTGCTAGGTTCTGTTCTCCAAAAAGCAAGGAGGCTTTTGATAAAAAACAGGTTGATTACTGGCTACCCGTCGACCAGTACATCGGGGGGATCGAGCATGCAGTCATGCACCTTTTATATGCTCGATTCTTTACAAAAGCACTAAAGAAATGCGGGTACTTAAGTGCTGCTATCTCCGAGCCGTTTGATAGGCTACTTACTCAAGGAATGATATGTCATGAAACATATAAAGATGAGATGGGTAATTGGCTATATCCCGAGGAAGTGAGTAAAAAGGGCAACAAAGCATTTCATAAGATAAGCAATAAAGAGATAACTTTAGGACGCTCGGAAAAGATGAGTAAATCCAAAAAAAATGTGGTGGACCCTGATTATATTGTTGAAAAATATGGAGCTGATACTGCACGATTTTTCCTGCTCTCGGATTCTCCCCCTGAGCGGGACTTAGAGTGGACCGATACAGGTATCGAAGGGGCATATAAGTATCTTTCCAGACTATATAAGATGTGTTGTGAAGTTACTAACGGTTCTCTTAAACAAGTTCACGATGAGAAAGCTTTAAAGGTAATCCATAAAACGATTAGAGATGTAACTGACTTCCTGGAAAATTTCCACTTTAACAAAGCAATTGCCAAGGTGAGAGAACTTACGAATTATTTAAGTAATAATCCTTTGCCGGAAAGCATAATTAAACTAGGGCTTGAAACTGCGGCAAGATTACTAAACCCTATTACTCCACACATCACAGAAGAGTTGTGGCAAATTTTAGGGAACAATGAAGGATTAATAAATACATCTTGGCCGCAAGCTGATCCCAAGTTTTTAGTTGATGATAATATCATTCTCGCTATACAATTAAATGGTAAGATGCGTGGTACAATAGATATAAAAAATAACGCAAGCCAAGAAGAAGTTATTGAGAAGGCTAAGCTTTTAAGTAACATCGGAGCATTATTAGAAAGCAAAGAGATAAGAAAAATAATCTATGTACCGAATAAAATAATTAATATAATTTTGTGATATAATATGAAAAAAATAGGGTTGGTATTTATATGGATGTTAAGTTTCAGCATGGTTGCTTTTGCACAAAGCCCCGTTGATCCGTATGAACTCAGGAAACCAAAACTTTCTGATACCGATTTACTATCAAGAATAGAGAATATCGAACAGAATATGGTAGCTTTACAAAAGCAAGTTTATGCAGAGCCGAAAAGTAATGGAGGGTCAATAAATAACGCGACGATTGCTGCTCAATTTGATGAGCTTTATCAATCGTTAAAATCAATTAGAGGTGATATTGAGCAGTTGCAATTCGAAACCTCCAGTTTAAATGAGAAGTTTATAAAATTTTCCTCGGATGTTGAATTTCGTCTAAATGAGCTTGTCCAAGTTAAAAACCAAAATACTAACGATACCGATAATAATAATAAGAAGATAAACTCTATTGATAAGCAACTAACTCAGCAAAATTCATCCGAGGGTAGCGACCAAAAAGCCTTGGAACAAAAGGCCAAGCAAGTTAAAACTAAAGATACAGGGAAAAAAGATCAAGCAACGATTTCATTCCAAAAAGCTTATTCGGTTATGAAAGAAAAAGATACTAATAAAGCATTGAAAATGTTTCAAGACTTTATTGATAAAAACCCAAACCATTCACTTGTAGCAGAGGCTTATTTTTGGAGTGGGGAAATCAACTTCCAAAAAGGAAAGTACAACCAAGCAGCGATAAAATACTTAAAAGGTTATCAGCAGAACCCTAAAGGAAATAAAGCTCCGGATAGCCTGCTTAAGCTTGGAGAATCACTTGGTAAATTATATAAATATAAAGAAGCTTGCTTGAGTTTTGTTAAGCTTAAAAAAGAATTTCCTAATCCGGGAAGTGCTATTAAGAAAAAAACTAGCGAACAGATGACAAATCTAGGTTGTAAATAATAAAAGGTTAGTTGTTTTAAAAACTTATTTTTCACTCTTCTTATAAGCTTTATAAGAAGATAAACATCCTTGACAGTCAAATCAATATATAGTTTAAAATAAAAGCTATTGCAAATTTTAATACTATATATAGTATACATAATATATGATTAAAGGTTTAAAAGAGGGAGTATTATATGTGCTCAGTTGTAGCATTTAAGGCAGCACCGCAAGAGACAACCAATAAAAAAGAGTTTAAAGTAAAATTAGATAATGGACGGGATGGCAACTTAACTGACTTTGGTAAAGCAGTGCTTATTGACCGATACCTTTTAGAAGGAGAGTCATTTCAAGATTTGTTTGCTAGAGTTGCGAAGTATTATGCTGATAATGAAGCACATGCACAAAGAGTATATAACTATATTAGTAAAATGTGGTTTATGCCAGCGACTCCTATTTTAAGTAACGGGGGAACTGACCGCGGTTTACCGATTTCATGCTTTTTAAACGAGACAGGTGATAGCTTGCACGGTATTGTAGATGTTTGGAATGAAAACGTTTGGTTAGCTTCTCGAGGAGGAGGTATCGGTACATATTGGGGCGGAGTGCGCTCTATAGGTGAAAAGGTAAGAGGTAACGGAAAAACTTCAGGAATTATTCCCTTTATCGGGGTGCAAGACAGACTTACGCTTGCGATCTCTCAGGGCAGCCTGAGAAGAGGAAGTTCAGCTGTATATCTTCCCGTGTGGCATCCTGAGATTGAAGAATTTATCGAGCTTAGAAAGCCGACTGGAGGTGATCCGAACCGCAAAGCTTTAAATTTGCATCATGGTATAGTAATTACCGATAAATTTATGGAAGCTGTTGAAAATGACGACCCCTGGGAATTAAAAAGCCCACATGACCAAGCAACTATCGCGGTAGTTAAGGCTCGTGATCTGTGGATCAGGATTTTAACTGCAAGAGTTGAAACCGGAGAGCCGTATTTATTATTTATAGATCATGTAAACAATGCGTGCCCGGAGATCTATAAAAAATTAGGTCTAGAAGTTAAAACCTCGAATCTGTGTAGTGAAATAACGCTTGCAACAGGTAATGACCAACATGGGAATGAAAGAACTGCAGTGTGTTGTCTTTCATCACTAAACCTAGAAACATATGATGAATGGCAAGGAGATAAAAATTTTATTCCCGATGTAATGAGATTTTTGGATAACGTGCTGGAAGATTTTATAAATAAAGCTCCGGAAAGTATGCATAAAGCGAAATATGCAGCTTATAGAGAAAGAAGCGTAGGCTTAGGTGTGATGGGGCTACATTCATTCCTACAGTCTAAGATGCTGCCCATGGAATCTGCGATGTCTAAATCTTGGAACTTAAAAATATTTAAGCATATAAAGCAGGAAGTAGATAGAGCTTCAAAAATGCTTGCAGAAGAGAAGGGGCCATGCCCTGATGCTTTAGAGGCAGGTATTATGGAGCGATTTACGCATAAAACTTCAATTGCTCCTACCGCCTCGATCTCCATAATTGCAGGAAATTCTTCGCCAGGTATTGAGCCATATAATGCTAATACTTATACTCAAAAAACTTTAACCGGCTCCTTTAGCGTCAGAAACAAGCATTTGAGTAAGATATTACGGGAAAAAGGCAAAGATACTGATGAAGTTTGGTCTTCAATCATGAATCATGAAGGGTCCGTTCAACATTTAGATTTTTTGAATCAAGACGAAAAGGATGTTTTTAAAACCGCATTTGAGATTGATCAGAGATGGGTAATTGAACTTGCTGCTGATAGGACTCCATATATTTGCCAGGCGCAATCCTTAAATATATTTATTCCAGCTGATATCCATAAACGTGATTTACACTTGTTGCACTTTACTGCTTGGAAGAAGGGAGTTAAAAGCATGTACTACTCACGTTCCAAATCGATACAAAGAGCTGATAAAGTATCTATAAGATCTGAACATTCTCCTATTCAGCTTGAAATGCAACTTGTGCCTGTAGCTAATAATATTTCTCTTAAGAAAGCGGGAGCAATAAGCACAAACACTAATTATGAAGAATGTTTAGCATGCCAGTAGATATACTTTGATAAAGAGAGGATTTATCTAAATATAAGCTCAGATTTTATAGCTAAATTAACCAAATATTAACTATATTACGTTATCATGATAATAATAACTAATCATGGGATCTTATATGAAAAATGAACCAAAAGCAGGGTATCAAACCCAGGTTTTAATGCCGTTAATAAAGGGAGAGCCTAAAGAATCTAAAGAATCTTCAAGAGCTCCTACGCCGGAGGAAGAACTAAAAAGATATGATCAAGAGTATGTAAAAGAAATTAAAGCAACTCGTGAGGAAGCTAAAAGGATGGGTACGAACTTTATGTCAATTAAAGCGGGAGTCATAATTATGCTGGATGGATATGGCTTAAGCCATGATTTTGGTGTCAATCGCCTTGTATTCCAGAAACCTAATAACCGTATGGGGAATAATGAGCGCTTAATTTATGATGACATGCGAAAAGGTGAAAACCCAAAAATTGCTCTAGATATTTTAAATGCCGGACTAAAATCTATTTTTCGTGAGCATGGTTTAAAGATTGATCGTGCATATGTACTTGACTGCCCACCGGGGAGGGAAGATATTATACATGGTTTTGAGCTTATGCATGGTCCTAGGAAATCTGCTGAGGTGCCAGAGATTGAAGGTGCCAATTTCAAAGAAGCTTTAAAAAATAAAGTACAGGAGATTTACCAAATTAATAGCCTATTAAATGCTGTAGAAAAGCGCAACACTAAAATTGGAAATTGTGTTACAGATATTGTAAATACTTTAAAAACCACTCCTAAGCAACCACCACATGAATTAGTAGGTAGTATAAAAGGAATTGTCAAGAATTATACTGAAAAGCAAAACTTATCTCCACCGGAAATTGAAAATATATATGGTAAAGCTTCACAACTTTCAAAAAGTGCTATCAAGGAAGCTTCTCAAGGGAGTAACCGTGTGGTAAGGTTATGGGAGAATATTAAGGATTTAGTTTGCGCTATTTTCGGTAAAAGTGCTAGCCAGCAGGTTGATAAAGTATTCGCCGAACTAAAGAAAGATATGGCGAATGAGAAGCAAACTGCACGGCAACCAAGTAATAACGGCCGCGGGTAATTTTTTGATTGCTGCTGTGGCTTTAAGCAAAATGAAATAGTACTGAGTGTCAATACACTCTCTCAAGCCACGACCCTAATATATGAACCATCCGCCCTGAATAGTAGGTTTTTCCTCGCTTCTACTTCTTCAATTCTCATTAAAGCAAGCCCATAATCTTCAATAAATCCTAAAGTCTGTCCTACCTTGTTTTCTCCTAAAAATATATCTGTTCTAGGATTTAGAGCCTCGCCCTCAATAATTTCAATTTTATATACTTTTTTTCTCACTACCCCCCTATAATGGGTACGCGCAGTAACTTCCTGCCCAACGTAACAACCTTTTTTATAATCAATTGCATTTAACTCATCTAAGTGCAGCTCAAGTGGGAAATAAGCACCGGATTCTAGGTCATCTACCATATCCGGTATCAATAAATTAATTCTTTGTATATCATATTTTTCTATATCTTGAGGTGCCCCTATCAAGGATATAGTGGGATCGATAATAGCTCTGAAGCCTAAATTTCCATCCCTTGGATCTGGAAAGAAAAGAGCATTTATCTTAGAAAAACTAGCATAAACTTTATAATCTGTAGGTTGATTACTTATTGTGATATCCGACCTTAGTTTATAAATATTAAACTTTTTTATGATCTCTTCAACATAAGGCTTTGGACAATCAAGTAGGTAGCTATCATCTCTCTCAAGAATAAAAAAATCGTATAAAAGCTTGCCTTGGGGACTTAACATTAACGCATATAAGTAAGAATCAAGGTTAATTTTTCCTACATCATTAGTAATAATCCCCTGTAAAAATTTGCCCCTATCCTTCCCTGAGATAACAATTACCTCCCTATTTTCCAATAAAAAGTATTCCATCAGTCACCGCCTTAATCTAAAATGTTTTAATAGGCCTCTTACAGAACATGGCTCCGTTAGATGATAGTTTAGATTATGCAAGGAGTCTAATAAATTGGGAATCTTTTGCATAGGTCTCTTGCTCTAATAATTGCCTTCTGTTCTGAGATTGAATTATCATCGGGGTTTCTCTTAAGCCCATCAAGAACATCTGCAATCAAGTTCCCTACCTCGGTAAACTCAGCCTCACCAAAACCTCTAGTTGTTCCAGCCGGGGTGCCAAGCCTAATGCCGGAAGTGATAGTGGGTTTTTGAGTATCAAAAGGAATGGAGTTCTTATTGCAAGTAAGATGCGCCTTCTCTAAACTTGCTTCAGCGGATTTGCCGGTAAGTCCCTGAGGTCTTAAGTCTACAAGTAAAAGGTGGGAATCCGTTCCACCGGTGAAGATTGAATATCCTCTTTCAATTAAGACTTGAGCTAAGGTTTTTGCATTATCTACTACATTTTGCATATAAATTTTATATTCCGGCTTTAAGGCCTCGCCGAAAGCTACCGCTTTACCCGCAATCACATGCATGAGCGGACCTCCTTGAATGCCTGGGAAAATTGCTGAATTGATCTTTTTAGCTATATCTTCATGGTTAGTTAAGATTAATCCTCCTCTAGGCCCTCTTAGGGTTTTATGGGTAGTAGTAGTTATAACATGTGCATACTCAACCGGGCTTGGGTATAAGTTAGCTGCCACTTGCCCTGCAAAATGCGCCATATCAACTAATAAATATGCATTTACTTTATCTGCTATTTCTCTACATTTTTTAAAATCAATAAAACGAGGGTAAGCCGAACAACCTGCTATAATCAGCTTCGGTTTGTGTTCCTTAGCTAATTTCAGCATTGCATCATAATCTATATAACCGGTACTTTCCACTACATCATAAGAATATGATTCAAACCACTTTCCTGATATGTTCACTTTCGCTCCATGGGTTAAGTGCCCACCTGAATTGAGAGATAAGCCTAGTATTCTATCTTTCGGCTCTAAAAGTGCGCAATACACCGCTTGGTTAGCTTGCGAGCCCGAATGCGGTTGAACATTGACAAATTCAACATCAAATAGCTTTTTAGCTCTTTCAATTGCAAATTTTTCAATTTCATCAACGAACTCACAGCCTCCATAATATCTCTTTCCTGGGTACCCTTCGGCATATTTATTAGTAAGTATAGAACCTTGTGCTTCAAGCACAGCCTTACTCACAATATTTTCTGAGGCAATAAGCTCGATGCAATCTTTTTGTCTCTCAAATTCACTTCTAATAAGAGAAGAAACTTCCGGGTCATATTTTTCTAAAGGTACTTTAAAAAAGTTATGATAAAATTCTTGGGGTAAAATTTTAGGCATGCTTGCCTCATAAAATTATTTTCAATAAGTTTAGTAGGATTTTATTAAAAAACAATCAAAGATCTGTTAGTTTTCTCACTCTTTTTCCATGCCTATCAGCAAGAAACTGAGTAGAAAGGAATATATCCACTATTTCTAATGCACTAACTGTCCCTAAATACCTAGCACCTAAAACAAGAATATTTGCATCGTTATGCTCGCGTGCAAGTTTAGCATAGGTGGTATTATGGCATAAAGCAGCGCGAATTTTAGGATTTCTATTAGCTGCGATTGACATGCCAATTCCGCTGCCACATATTAATATACCAATATTGTTTTCACTTATTACAACTTGTTCCACTACTTTTTTAGCGAAATCCGGGTAATCTACTGATTGCTCACCATCCGCACCTAAATCAATTACTTTCAAGTTTTTATGATTTAAATGATTTATTACCTGAGATTTTAAATTAAACCCTGCATGATCTGCGCCTACATATATTTGCTGCATATTAACTACCCTATTATTTCTTCCTTATATACTCCCCATATATTAGCTTTTCTTATCCAACCGGTATATTTATCCACTTTTATCTTACACCAATCAATATCACATTTTTTGATATTTCCAATAACTCCAAATTCAACTCTTACCACAGGGTAAGAATTTTCATCAGGATATCTAAATAAAAACATTTCTTGCTGCTTTAATTTATACTTAGTCGGGTTAACCTCAAATTTATTGCTTATAATTAGTACATTTCTCTTGCCGGTAATCAAATTTTCATTGATCCACCCTTCGGTCCCATCAATATCTCTTAATTTTCTCCAGTTTTCAAACTCGGCAATCACTTCCATTGGGTAACCTTTTTTTAGGTAGGTCCAATTGATAGCATATTTCATTCCTGCTCCATTCCTCAAATTCGATTTATTTGATTTTAAAATTACAAATCGTGGAAGAGGTAACCCTGTTTCTTTACCCACTTCCCTTGCAAATAAATCCACTGGTAGTAGCCAATTCAATAGAAAGATAATAAGTATTCTTTTCATTTGCTTTTATAATGTTCTTTAATTTTTATAGCGACTTCGTCTGATACAAATCCTTTCAAGTTACCTCCTAATCTCGCTATTTCATTCACAAAGCTTGAGGAAATAAAATGCCCATTTTCAGTTGCTGGTAAAAAGACAGTCTCTATATCAGGCTGTAACTTATGATTCATATAAGACATTTGAAATTCATATTCAAAGTCGGCCAATGCTCTTAAGCCTCGTATAATAATCCTAGCTTTCTCAGCTTTAACAAAATCTACCAGTAATCCTTTAAAGGATTTAGCTTTAACATTATTAAGCTTCAAGCGGATAATCTCATATTCTAACATGTCAACTCTTTCTTTCAAAGAAAAGATTGTTGACTTCTTAGTATCTTGTGCAACGGCAACTATGACGTTTTCAAATATTTGTGCTGACCTTGTAATAATATCAAGATGACCAAAAGTCACCGGGTCAAATGTGCCGGGGTATATTGCAACCTTTTTATTTTCCATTTTGTTGTTCGCTAATTGGTACTTACCTCAACAATATATGCCAATTATTCTATTTTTACAAGATAGCCTGGAACCTTAAAGAAAAGGATATTTTTATGCTTCTCGAATGTAAAACATATACCCCGCAACCGTATCTTGTCTTACTAGCTCATCTTTTGGGTAATTGCTTATAGTATTAGTCTATGCTGCTTAAGTTGCTGTTAGCTAATAAACTTATCAAGTAAAAAATAATAGCTCTCGCCCCCTAGAGCTTTGGTTTCATACTTAGTTGTTATCCAACCTTCAGGCTTAAGACGAAAATCAGGATTTTCCTCTCGGAAACAAAATAGCTTTGAAGAATCTATGGTTTTAAGAGTGCTTTTAGCATAGTCCTCATGGTCAGTTGCAATAATTAGCTTGCCAGTTTTTATTAATTTTTCATGTATGGCTTTTAATGTTTCAAAACTTACTATTCTCCGCTTCTTTTGCTTAGTCTTCGGCCAAGGATCAGGGTATAATATATACACAGTTTCCAGTGTTTCACTACCAAGTAACTCCAAAGCTTCCCTTGCATCATTTGGATAGATCAAAATATTTTTTAAATCTTGGATTTTTATTTGGTCAAGCACCTTTACTACACCATTTAAATATGGTTCACACCCAATATATAATATATCCGGGTGCTTAAGCGCTTGGGCAACTAAATGCTCTCCTCCTCCAAAGCCAATCTCAAACCTCACTATACTATAATTTCTATATACCAGCTCTAAGCTTTCTTTACTGAATAATACCTGCTGCAAGAAGCTATCTAATAATTCTTTTTGATATACTGATAACTTTCTGCTTATCCTACGCGCAAATGAAGGAAGATACTTTTTTTCTTTTATATTTCCCATGCTAAATATTATTCATGCTAAATATGATTTTATTTTATCAACTAGGTCTATCTTTTCCCAGGTAAAATATCCGTGCTCATCTGGCTCTCTGCCAAAGTGTCCATAAGTTGCTGTTTTACAATAAATAGGCTTATTTAAAGTTAAATGAGTTCTTATGCCTTTCGGAGTTAAATCCATTATTTTTGGTATAGCAAGAGCTATTTCTCTATCTTTAAACTTACTAGTTCCATAAGTGTTGACATAAATTGACATTGGGTGAGAAACCCCTATTGCATAAGAAATTTGGATTAGACATTTCTTAGAAATGCCTGTTGCAACAATATTTTTTGCAAGATAACGTGCTGCATATGCTGCTGACCTATCAACTTTAGTTGGGTCTTTACCGGAAAAAGCTCCACCACCATGTGGTGCTGCGCCGCCATAGGTATCTACTATAATTTTTCTTCCTGTAAGCCCAGCATCACTTTCAGGACCACCGATAACAAACTTACCGGTCGGATTTACTAATAATCTTGCATAGTCACACATCCAGCCTTTAGGAAGAGTAGCTTCAACATAGGGGAAAACTATTTCCTTAACCTGAGCTTGTGTTAAAGATGGGTGATGTTGTATTGAAACCACGATATCCGTAGCTTTAAGCGGGTTTCCTTCCGCATCATATAGCAAGGTAACTTGGCTTTTTGCATCAGAATATAAGCCTTGAATCTCTCCGGATCTACGTGCTTGTGAGATATTCTCCAGAATTCTATGTGCATAAATAATAGGCGCGGGCATTAAGTCATCTGTTTCGCTGCAAGCATAACCAAACATTAACCCTTGATCTCCGGCACCTTCTTCTTTTTCTTCAGAACTATCTACACCTAAAGCTATATCTTGTGATTGTCTTCCTATAAAATTTAGAATTTTTAAATTCTGCCAATGGAATTTATCTTGCTCGTAACCTATTTCTTTTATCTTGTCTCTTACTATAAGTTCAATATCTTCGCTCGAAAGAGAATGTTCTGAGCTAACTTCCCCACCTAATATGACATGATTCGGCACAACCATTGTTTCGCATGCAACCCTAGCGTTAGGGTCAACTTTGATGAAAGCATCAAGAATACTATCAGATATTTGATCGCAAATTTTATCGGGATGACCTTCTGCTACTGATTCACTGGTAAAAAGGTAATTACCTTGATTTAGATTGATATTCATATATATCTCATTTATTACGTTCGACAACAAAGTGAGCAAGTTCCCTCAAGACTTCAGCATTTCTGTCGAATGCACTGAGGTATTCAATTGCTTGTTTTGCTAAGAAACTTGCCTGCTCTTTCGCCTTCTCAACTCCTATACATGAAACTAGAGTGGCTTTACCTTGTGACTTATCTTTCCCAACCGCCTTTCCGGTTTCTTCTCTAGTCCCTTTGACATCCAATAAATCATCGGTAATTTGAAATGCAATTCCAATATTGTTAGCGTAAGCTTTTAAAGCTGACCTCAAATTTCGTGGAGCCCTACCTAAAATCGCACCTGCTTCGCAGGAAATTCCAAAGAGCGCGCCTGTTTTCATCCTCTGTAAGCGGACTACTTCAGAAAACTCTAAGTTCTTATGCTGTGCCAGTAAATCGATTATTTGCCCACCAACCATACCTTTATAACCTGAGGCGATTGCAACTCTTTGTATAAGTTCTACCCTAACTGAAGGATCAGGATGAGTGGATTCATGTGCGAGTACTTCAAACGCCAACGTAAGAAGAGTATCACCAGTTAAAATAGCGGTTGCTTCATCAAACTTTTTGTGGCAGCTAAGTTGCCCTCTTCTAAAGTCATCATTATCCATAGCAGGTAGATCATCATGCGCTAATGAATAAGCATGAATAAACTCAATAGCAGTAGCAACTTTTAGCGCACAACTAAGTGATACCCCGAAAACGCTTGAAGTTGCAACAACTAGAAAGGGTCTTAACCTTTTGCCCTGGGAAAGAGTCACATACCTCAATGCCTCAAATAGCTTATCTTCCATAAGCCCGCTAGGTTTGGGAAGTAGTTCATCCATAGTTTCATAAAGCTTCTCGGCAATATTCTGAATGGATTCTTCCAATGTTTCTCTACCCACAATTACATCCTTTATATAGCAGTTTTTGAGTGCACTTATAGCATTTTATTAGATAGATTACATCTAAAAAATATTGACCTAACCCTAACCAATACGTAAAATTACATCCCTCAAAAGGTATTATATGTTCTTCCATGGAATCACTGGCAATTTTATCTTCTTCTTTATGTATTGCAGGTAAGCCAAATACTATGTTGGTTACCCCCTTATAATCAAAGGGTATTGCAAATTCTTCCATGAAATTATTATTGCTTGCACCTTCTGTGTTAGTTACAAAAAACGAAGCAAATTCCATATAAGTTTCTCTCATACTACAAGGTATTGTATAATCATGAATCATTATCATATCGATATAGCCTACTAAAATTTTCGGTTAATTTTGAGTTATTTAGTAATATTAACTAACATAACAATCAACAAATAATCCTAGGATTTAATATTAGCTATAGATAGCCATTCTTCCTCAGATAAAATCTTCACCCCGAATTTTTTAGCATCTTCTAATTTAGAACCAGCATCCTCTCCAGCAACTACATAATCTGTAGATTTAGAAACAGATGATGCAACTTTAGCCCCCATCCTTTCAGCAATAGCCTTGGCTTCACTTCTAGTCATATTGTTTAGGCTTCCGGTAAATACAATTGTTTTTCCGCTATATTCGTTTTCAACATCGGTTATCGGTTGGTAATCTATAACATTGATATGCTGCAACAGCTCTTCTATAAAATTTTTATTAAAATCGTCTCGGAAAAATTCTATAATTACCTTTGCAACTGTTTCCCCAATTCCTTCAATATTTAAGAGCTCCTCTTCTATATTCGAATTATTAAAATAATCTATTAATTGGCGTATACTCATAAAATGTTTTGCAATGAGTTTAGCGGTTATTTCTCCCACATATCTTATTCCAAGAGCATAAATAAATCTATCCAGACTTATTTTACGTGCATTGTTAATTGCATTGAATAAATTTTCAGAAGATTTCTTTCCCCATCCCTCTCTTTTCATTATCCTATGGCCCATTGCTTTATCTCGCGCCTCAAGAGTGAATAATTCGACGGGGGAGGCTACCAAGCCATCATAGAAAAATTCTTCAAGCTGTTTCTCTCCCAACCCTTCAATATTAAAGGCATTGCGCGAAACAAAGTATTTCAGCTTCTCAATAATCTGTGCTTCGCATTTTAAACCTCCAGAGCATCTTTTCGCTACCTCACCATTATTTTTTATAGCTAAACTACCACAAACTGGGCAAAAATCTGGTAACCTGAATTCTTTTGTTTGGGGTGGTCTTTTATCTAAAATCACCTCTAATACTTGTGGGATAACATCTCCTGCTCTTTGAACTATTACGGTATCCCCGATTCTAAGGTCTTTGCGTATAATTTCATCTTCATTGAAAAGGCTTGCCCTTGATACTAAAACTCCTCCGACATTTACTGGTTCAAGTTCGGCAACCGGGGTTAATGTGCCCGTTCTACCAACTTGCACAAGAATATCATTAATCTTGGTTATCGCTTTTTCTGCTGAAAATTTGTGAGCAATCGCCCATCTTGGGGCTCTGCCTACTACTCCTAACCTTTCTTGTAAAGCAAGGTCGTTTACTTTATAAACTAAACCATCTATATCAAAATCAAGGGAACTTCGTTTAAATTCAAATTCCTTAAAATAATTCTCAATTTCAATTATAAAATTACATATTTTAATATCATTATTGATATTAAATCCTAAGCTTTGTAGTTTATGCAAAAGTTCATATTGAGTGTGGACTCCCTTTACGTCTCCACCCCAGATGAAATAATGAAGATGTCTTGATTTGGTAATGTTACTGTCTAATTGCCTCAAAGATCCAGCAGCAGCGTTTCTTGGATTTGCAAATATTTGCTTCTTCTTTTTTTCTTGCGCCTCATTTAGTTTTAAAAAGTCACTTTTAAGCATATATACTTCTCCCCTGACTTCAAAATCTTCATCCGATTCTACAGTTTCAGGGAACCCTATCACTTGCTTTAAATTTTGGGTGATATCTTCTCCATACTCACCATCTCCTCTGGTTGCTCCTCTAATTAACTTACCTTTTTCAAACACTGCAGAAAATGATAGGCCATCAAATTTTGGTTCACAGCAGAACTCCATTACTTTACCCTCCGGAAAACCTAAAAATCGATTAATCCTGGCAATGAATTCTTTTAAATCTTCCATATCAAAAACATTGGCAAGGGAGAGCATAGGATAAAGATGTTTGACTTTCTTAAATCTCCTATCAGGCTCATAACCGACTAAAGAAGAAGTGTCTTCAATAATGCCTTGCTCAAGTTTTAACTGCTCTTCCAAGGCCTCAAGCTTACGCTTTAAGGTATCATATTCAGCATCAGAAAACTTCGGATTATTTAAGTTATAATATAAGTAATCATTATGCCTAATTTCTTCTCTAAGTGAAGCTACTTCTTCTTGTAAACTTTTTTTCATTTGCTGCTAATCTATAAGTGCTTCAACTATTTTTTCCATCTCCATTGTTCTTCGGCCCTTCACTAAGATTATATCGCCTTTTCTAATATAATCCTTAATCTCATGCGCCATTTGTTCTGAATTATCTGTATGAGCTCCCCTCAATTCTTGTGGAAGGATTTCATATAAGTACCTCATTAAATCACCAACTGTAAAGACTTTATCCACACTTAATATAACATCTTTACCAAGCTCTTTATGAAAGTTAGGCGAATTATGTCCAAGATCAGCCATATTCCCAAGCACAGCAATACATCTGCCTTTTTTCAGCTTATAACTTCCTAAGTTGCTGAGTGCAGCTCTCACTGCGACTGGGCTTGCATTATAAGATTCATCGATCAAAATAATATCATTATTTAAGTAGTGAATCTCACCCCTTCCTTTTATACTTTTAAACCTTCCTAAGTTATATGCTGCGCAATCTAACTCTGCTCCTGCAACTTTAACCGCAGCTAAAACTGCAATACTATTGAACGCAAGGTGCTTCCCCGGTGCGTTTATTGTATATTCGTATTCTTTTCCAAAGAGTTCGGCTTTTATATATGATACTTCATCTTTGAGGTTATAACTTACTAGTTTAGCAGGAGTGTTATGCGTTTCACTAAATCCGACTATATTAAGTTTTTTATTTTGTGCTTTAGAGGTCAATATCTTATGATAAACATTATCAAAATTTATCAATGTAAATCCACCTTCTTGCATACTATTAAATATCTCTGATTTAGCATCAGCTATTGCAGAAACCGACTTGAAAAACTCAAGATGCACCTCTTCTACGTTGGTAATAATAGCAATATCCGGTATTGCTAATGCCGATAATTCACTTAGCTCTCCAGCGTGGCTCATGCCCATTTCAATCACTGCAAAATCAGTATCTTGATGCATTCTGGCTAAAGATAAGGGAAGCCCTATATAGTTATTATATGAGCCTTCAGTAGCAAATACATTACCTTGATGTTGAAACGCAATTTTTAACATTTCCTTAGTGCTGGTTTTCCCGACGCTACCTGTTACTCCGACAACTTTTCCTTTTAGTCTTGCCCTATTAAATTTTGCCATTTTAGTTAAAGAAGTTAAGGTGTCATCAACTAGAATTACATTTTTGTCATTAGTAATTGATGGATCCTTAATTTCGCTCACAATCGCAGCAACAGCACCTTTCTCTAAGGCCTCTAAAGCAAAATCATTACCATTAAAGTTTTTCCCTTTAATTGCAATAAATAAATCTCCCTCTCTGATGGTTCTTGAATTAATTGAGACTCCATAAGCTTTAAAAACACAATCTATTTTACAAGCTAACGCTTTTGAAAGTGAGATATTATCCCAAATTATTTTTCGTTCATCCTGGAATTCTTCATGGGGTATATCAGCTAAAGAACTAGTAGTCACACTTAAGACCTAAACAAATTATTTGTTATTAAATTTAGAGCAAAAAAGCGATAAAGCAAGTAGATTAAGCTTGATTTTGACATAATTAAAGTGCTATAAAACAGCAAAAAGTTATATATACGTTATGTCACAGAATGCTCTCACTACGCATAAAAGAGTGTTTTCAGGATTACAGCCGACCGGCAATCTTACATTAGGTAACTACCTTGGTGCAATTATCAATTGGGTAAAAATGCAAGAAACATATGAATGTATTTTTTGCTTGGTAGATATGCATGCGATCACTGTCCCTAATGACCCAAAGCTTTTGAGGCAAAACTTACTTACTAACCTTGCAGCATATATAGCTTGTGGTCTTGATCCCAAAAAAGCAATTATTTTTAATCAATCAAGTGTTAGTTCTCATTCTGAGCTCGGGTGGATTTTTAGTTGTATTACGCCTATTGGTTGGTTAAACCGTATGACTCAATTTAAGGAGAAGGCAGGTAAAGATAAGGAAAATGCTTCGCTTGGGCTATATTCTTACCCTGTACTGATGGCAGCTGATATACTATTATACCATGCTACTCATATTCCGGTTGGTGATGATCAAACTCAGCATATTGAACTTGCACGGGATATAGCTGGTGTTTTCAATAGAAGATTTGGCGAATATTTTACACTTCCTAAGGCTATCATGCACAAGCTTGCTACGCGGATTATGAGCTTACAAGATGGAACCAAGAAAATGAGTAAGTCTGACCCTTCTGATTTTTCCCGGATCAATTTGATTGATGATGATGATCTCATTGTTAAGAAAATTAAGAAAGCTAAAACTGATGCGATCAGTGAAATTTATTATGATGAAGAGAACCGTCCTGAAATCTCAAATCTCTTGACCATTTATGCTACATTAGAAGATATCTCTATAGAGGAAGTAAATGCAAGATTTGCAGGGTATAACAATGCTAAGTTTAAAGAAGCCCTAAGCGAGATCTTGATTGCAAAACTATCCCCGGTACGCACCCAACTTTTATACTTAACAAAAAATGAGGATTACTTACTAAGTATATTCAAAGATGGTGGAGAAAGAGCTAATGCGATTGCTAGCAAGAATATTAATGAGATTAAAGAAATGGTAGGATTTATTAATCCCTAATAGCGGTTAGATTTCAAATACACTTGCACTGAAATTTTCTGCTTTCAAGCTTGAATTTTTTAGGAGTTTAGCTATATTTGTGTGTAAATCACAAAGATTCAATCATGGTTGCACTCTATCCGATAAATCGTCATAAAACCCATCAAGTCATTATAGGCAATATACCAGTCGGAGGAGGTGCTCCAATTGTTGTTCAATCAATGACCAATACTGACACTTCCGATATAGAAGCTACCACCAAACAAGTAATTGAATTATCCGAAGCCGGTTCGGAAATAGTCAGAATAACGGTAAATAATGAAGCCGCAGCTAAGGCTGTTCCCTTTATAAAAGAAAATATTGGAAAACGAGGCTATACAACACCGCTTGTTGGTTGTTTTCATTATAATGGTCATAGACTCTTAACCCAATTTCCAGATTGTGCAAAGGCTTTGGATAAATATAGAATAAATCCAGGTAATGTAGGTTTCGGGGAAAAAAGAGATAGGCAATTTGATGTTATGGTAGAGCGTGCCATAGAGTATAACAAACCAATTAGGATTGGTGTAAACTGGGGAAGCTTAGACCAAGACTTAGCTACCGAACTAATGAACGACAATTCCGCTTCCCTTTCTCCAAAATCTGCAGATGAAATTATGCGGGAAGCTTTAGTAGTTTCGACTTTAAAAAGCGCAAAAAGAGCTGAGGAGTTAGGGCTCCCAGCTAATAGGATTGTTATTTCTACTAAAGTAAGTCGTATTCAGGATTTGATTGCTGTTTATATGGAGCTTGCTAGGCGTTCAAATTACTGTTTACATTTAGGTCTGACTGAAGCTGGAATTGGAAGTAAAGGTATTGTTGCAACTGCAAGTGCGCTTGGAATTTTATTGCATCAGGGAATTGGAGACACAATCAGAGCTTCAATCACCCCAATTCCTGGAGATTCAAGAATCCAGGAAGTTACTATTTGCCAAGAAGTCTTGCAGACCTTAGGCCTTAGATCATTTTTACCACTTGTAAGTTCTTGCCCGGGCTGTGGTAGAACTACTAGCACATTTTTTCAAGAACTTGCTGAAAAAATCCAAAACTTTATACGTGTTCAGATTGTTGAATGGAAAAAAAGTTATCCGGGAGTGGAAAATATGAATGTGGCGGTCATGGGATGTATTGTAAATGGCCCTGGAGAAAGCAAACATGCTGATATTGGAATTAGTCTGCCGGGTTCGGGAGAGGACCCTATAGCCCCGGTTTTTATTGACGGCAAAAAAACTTATACTTTAAGAGGTGGAAATATTGCTGAGGAATTCCAAAATATATTAACTGAATATGTGGTAAAAAAGTATGCTAAAAATATTTAAGCTACCTTACCTACTCATCTTTGTTACTTTTTTTATCTGCAATCTAAATCTAGCAAATGCTACGACTTCAAATCTAGAAAATCAAGCTGTTATCAAACCCGCGGAGCATGGGTTATATAAAAAACCTTATAATATCAGCAGAGTTATCAGCAAACATAAATTCCAAGACTTAAAAACAAAAAGGAAGGTCGAAACCTTGTGGAAAAGATTACAAACAACCGGATATGCTACACTTCAAGGTAAAGATAGCGACCTACGCACCATTGTAGCTACTCTTCAAGGGCTTATTGAAGAGAATATAGTAGATAGCTTAGCAAGCAAGGATATTGTAAGTGTGGTTGGAGTAATACATACTCCAACACCATCTACTCCACTTAGGATTAAGGAAAAGGTCCCTGCTGAGGTTATTGGTGAGAAGTATATAAATAACCGTGAAGTGCTTCAAACTTTGATTAATCGACATAAAACTTTGGTAAAACTACTCAAGCTTAATGGAATTTTAATTGCTGCGTACTCAAAAAGTATTTCCAAATCCAAAGTTAGTGGGTATAAGAATTATCTTGAGTTAGTTAAAAGCTACCCAAACTTATTAGATAAGCCGATGAAAAAATTTAACCTTGAATATTCCGGTGCTACTTATTTAATGAAAAGTAAAAATGGGGTTATAAAGACTTTTTCAATTCATGCTGATCAAATTAATAGCCAAGTTGAGGGAGAGAAAAAGTGGGAAATATGGTTTGGAAATATCAAAAATAAAAACGTAGCTAAGCATATAGTTAAGATTGATAGCTTTCTAAAAGATCAAGATATTGATATATACCAATGCCTTAACTGATAGTCTCTTTATGATAATTAGTAACTTTAGGAAAGAGGGGATAGGTGCTAGGATTTAAGATATTTCCTTTGACATAATAAGCTTTTATTATTAGATTCTGCTATCTATAGTCTGCGCCCGTAGCTCAACTGGATAGAGCATTAGACTACGGATCTAAAGGTTTGGGGTTCAAATCCCTACGGGCGCACCAAGTAATAAGGTTCCAGCTAATCCTATTTATAAACATCTTCGTGCTACCTGGTGCTATCACTAGGAATATATGAATTTTTATAACGAAAAAAGCTAGATCAACCATTAGGATATAAAACTCTAAAGATATACACTTTTCAACTGTTATAAATGACCTTATAGAGGTGGACCGTTGAATTACTAAGAGCTCCGCCTCTTCCATAAACTCCTTTATCTTCCTCTCTTATGGTTATCGGTATAAATGCTTTCAGGGACAGTTGAATTTTATGCCTAAGGAATGGCATTGTATGTGAATTATACCTGATATAAGGCAAGGCATGTGATTTTAAGGTATAAATTTATGAAATATTATGCCTGAAAAGCTTATATTTCTGAATTTCGGACATAGTTATTATCCCTTGTAAGCTAATTCTTGCGGAGGAGAAAGCACAAGCAGCCGTTTCAAGTTGAAACAAATGGCATTCATGAACTCAGCGAATTGGTTTTTGGCTATTCCTACATATCTAACACGCTTTGTGTCCTGAGAGAATAC
>WPCJ01044530.1_pt1 | contig 24012 bp, 17 predicted proteins | sample 5399831 | NCBI WGS metagenome assembly WPCJ01 (sample SAMN12869470, study PRJNA574797) | sludge metagenome | isolation source: wastewater treatment of pH10 | place: China:Beijing | collected 2019-05-20 | reverse complement strand
TACTCGACGATGGAAGCGACGATGCCGGCGCCGACGGTGCGGCCGCCTTCGCGGATGGCGAAGCGCAGCTTCTCTTCCATGGCGATCGGCACGATCAGCTCGACGTCGACCGTCACGTTGTCGCCAGGCATCACCATCTCCGTGCCTTCCGGAAGCGTCACGATCCCCGTCACGTCCGTCGTGCGGAAGTAGAACTGCGGACGGTAGTTCGTGAAGAACGGCGTGTGACGGCCGCCCTCGTCCTTCGTCAGGATGTAGGCCTCCGCCTTGAACTTGCGGTGCGGCTTCACAGAGCCCGGCTTGGCCAGAACCTGGCCGCGCTCAACGCCCTCGCGGTCCACGCCGCGCAGCAGCGCGCCGATGTTGTCGCCCGCCTGGCCCTGGTCCAGAAGCTTGCGGAACATCTCGACGCCCGTGCAGGTCGTCTTCGTCGTCGGGCGGATGCCGACGATCTCGAGTTCCTCGCCAACCTTCACGATGCCGCGCTCCACGCGACCCGTCACCACCGTGCCGCGGCCCGAGATCGAGAACACGTCCTCGATCGGCAGCAGGAACGGCTTGTCGATCGGACGCTCAGGCGTCGGGATGTAGGCGTCGACAGCCTCCATCAGCTTGCGGATCGCGTTCTCGCCAAGTTCCTTGTCGCCGTCTTCCAGAGCAACGAGGGCCGAGCCCTTGATGATCGGAATGTCGTCGCCGGGGAACTCGTACTTCGACAGAAGCTCGCGAACCTCAAGCTCGACAAGCTCAAGAAGCTCAGGATCGTCGACCTGGTCGCACTTGTTCAGGAACACCACGATCGCCGGAACGCCGACCTGGCGCGCCATAAGGATGTGCTCGCGCGTCTGCGGCATCGGGCCGTCGGCAGCCGAAACCACCAGGATCGCGCCGTCCATCTGAGCCGCGCCCGTGATCATGTTCTTCACATAGTCGGCGTGGCCGGGGCAGTCGACATGCGCATAGTGACGGTTCGGCGTCTCGTACTCGACATGCGCCGTCGAGATCGTGATGCCGCGCGCCTTCTCCTCAGGAGCAGCGTCAATCTGGTCATACGCCTTGAACTCGCCGAAGAACTTCGTGATCGCTGCCGTCAACGACGTCTTGCCATGGTCAACGTGACCAATCGTGCCAATGTTCACATGAGGCTTTGTACGCTCGAATTTACCTTTTGCCATGTGAGGTCTCCATTCCTGCTGCCCGACCGCGGGCGTTAATTAGGGTTTCGCGTCAAGCCTATGGAATTACGCGTATTTCTTCTGAACTTCCTGCGCGACGGCAGTCGGGACAGGCTCGTAGTGGTCGAACTGCATCGTGTACTGGGCGCGGCCCTGTGACATCGAGCGCAGGTTGTCGACGTATTTGAACATGTTCGCCAGCGGCACCATGGCGTTGACGACGACGGACACGCCGCGCGCCTCCTGGCCTTGGATCTGTCCGCGGCGGCTGTTCAGGTCGCCGATGACGTTGCCGACATAGTCTTCCGGCGTCACGACCTCGACCTTCATGATCGGCTCGAGGAGCTGCACGCCGAGCTTCGGCGCCGCTTCACGGAAGCAGGCGCGGGAAGCGATTTCGAACGCCAGCACGCTGGAGTCGACATCGTGGAACGCGCCGTCGACCAGCGTCGCCTTGACGCCGATCATCGGGAAGCCCGCGAACGGACCCGAACCCATGACGCTCTGCAGGCCCTTCTCGACGCCGGGGATGTACTCCTTCGGCACCGCGCCGCCGACGATCTTGGATTCGAACTTGAAATCCTCGCTCTCGGTGTTCGGCTCGAACTGGATCTTCACGCGGGCGAACTGACCGGTACCACCGGTCTGCTTCTTGTGCGTGTAGTCCTGCTCGAAGGCACGCGAGATCGTCTCGCGGTAGGCGACCTGCGGAGCGCCGACATTGGCTTCCACCTTGAACTCGCGACGCATACGGTCGACGAGGATGTCGAGATGCAGCTCGCCCATTCCGGCGATGATGGTCTGGCCGCTTTCCTCGTCGGTCTTGACGCGGAAAGACGGATCCTCGGCGGCGAGGCGATGAAGGGCAAGACCCATCTTCTCCTGGTCGCCCTTGGTCTTCGGCTCGATCGCGATCTGGATGACCGGCTCGGGGAACTCCATGCGCTCCAGGATGACCGGATGCAGCGGGTCGCACAGCGTGTCGCCGGTGGTCGTCTCCTTGAGACCGGCCAGAGCGACGATGTCGCCGGCAAAGGCCTCCTCGATGTCGGCGCGCGAGTTGGCGTGCATCTGCAGCATGCGGCCGATGCGCTCCTTCTTGCCCTTCACCGTGTTGTCCAGCGAAACGCCCTTGGACAGCTTGCCGGAATAGATGCGGCAGAACGTAAGCGAGCCCACGAAAGGATCGTTCATGATCTTGAATGCGAGCATAGCCAGGGGCTCGTCATCGGTCGAATTCCGGACGATCTCCGCCTCGGTCTTCGCATCGATACCCTTGATCGCGGGGACTTCATCGGGCGCGGGAAGATAGTCGACGACCGCGTCAAGAAGCGGCTGGATGCCCTTGTTCTTGAAGGCCGTTCCGCAGAACACCGGATGAAATTTCACCGCGATCGTGCCCTTGCGGATCAGCGCCCGGAGCTCATCGTTCGACGGCATCTTGCCTTCGAGGTAGTTCTCGAGCGCGGTCTCGTCCATCTCGACGACGGCCTCGATCAGCTTCTCGCGATATTCCTCGGCCTTGGCCTGCATGTCGCCGGGGATGTCGACAACGTCCCACTGTGCGCCGAGTTCTTCATTGCGCCAGACGAGAGCCTTCATCTCGATGAGGTCGATGACGCCCTGGAAATCGCTCTCCGCCCCAATGGGCAGCTGCATGGCGACAGGAATCGCACCCAGGCGCGACTTGATCATGTCCAGGCAGCGATAGAAATCCGCGCCAATTTTGTCCATCTTGTTGCAGAAGATCATGCGCGGAACATGGTACTTCTCGGCCTGGCGCCAGACGGTTTCCGTCTGCGGCTCGACGCCGGCATTGGAATCGAGCAGCGCGATAGCGCCGTCGAGCACGCGAAGCGAGCGCTCCACCTCGATGGTGAAGTCGACGTGGCCGGGGGTGTCGATGATGTTGAAGCGGCGCATCTTGCCGTCACGACCCTTCCAGAAGGTCGTCGTCGCGGCGGACGTAATGGTGATGCCGCGCTCCTGCTCCATCCAGTCCATCGTCGAGGCGCCATCATGCGTCTCGCCGATCTTGTGGTTCTTGCCCGTGTAATACAAAATACGCTCGGTCGTCGTCGTCTTGCCGGCATCGATGTGGGCCATGATGCCGAAGTTACGATAGTCGTGGATGTTATATTCGCGGGCCATTTGAGTTCTCTCGGTCTTGGTCGCGTTACCAGCGATAATGAGCGAAGGCGCGGTTCGCCTCGGCCATCTTGTGGGTATCTTCGCGCTTCTTGACAGCGGTGCCGCGGTTGTTTGCCGCGTCCATCAGCTCGCCGGAAAGGCGGTCGACCATGGTGGTTTCGTTGCGATTGCGAGCTGCAGTGATCAGCCAGCGGATAGCCAGGGCCTGACGGCGCTCGGGGCGGACATCGACCGGAACCTGGTAGGTTGCACCGCCAACGCGGCGCGAACGGACCTCGACATGCGGCGCGACATTGTCGAGCGCCTGATGGAAGACCGTCACCGGTTCCTGCTTCGTCTTGGCCTGAACCTGGTCGAGGGCGCCGTAGACGATGGTCTCGGCGATCGACTTCTTGCCGTCATACATGACGGCATTCATGAACTTGGTGACGACCAGATCGCCGAACTTGGGGTCCGGGTTGATCTCACGCTTATCTGCACTGTGGCGACGGGACATGCTCTTGTCTCTCTTGTCTCAGGCCCGGCGCACGAAGAAAGCACCGAAGCCGGGGGACCCTTACTTCGGACGCTTCGCGCCGTATTTCGAGCGGCGCTGCTTGCGATTCTTCACACCCTGGGTGTCGAGCACGCCACGAATGATATGGTAGCGCACGCCCGGAAGGTCCTTCACGCGGCCGCCGCGGATCATGACCACGGAGTGCTCCTGGAGGTTGTGACCCTCGCCCGGGATGTAGCCGATCACCTCGAACCCGTTGGTCAGGCGAATCTTCGCGACCTTGCGCAGCGCCGAGTTCGGCTTCTTCGGCGTCGTCGTGTAGACGCGCGTGCAGACGCCCCGCTTCTGCGGGTTCTGCTGCATGGCCGGGACCTTGTTGCGCGTTGCCGGCGCCTGGCGCGGCTTGCGGATCAGCTGGTTGACGGTAGGCATTAAACCCTCTTGTCTCTCAATTCCGTATCGTGAGCCCGCTCAGGGCCGTCCTTGACTTCCGAACCTGTCGTTTCCATACGCAAATTCAGGCAAAACACCGCATTCTCGCGGTCCTGCCCGAACAAAAAGCAGAGGAAGCGGAAGCCGCTTCATGCGCCGGAAATGTTCAGTCGCTCGTAAGACGAACCCTGTTTGAGGCCAACTCCGGGGCGCGCCGCCCTGGAAAGAAACACCTCACATCGGCTCAGATTGCGCGGCTTCTACTCGCAACATCGTAAACCGTCAAGCCCGGCGTTCGATTTCGGTCTCGATTTCTGGCCGCGCTCCCGACGCCGACGGCAGCGCGACATATTCTTGCGCATAGCCGCGCATGCCATGCCAAAAATGACGCCCCGCCCGGCTGTCACGACTGTCCCCGGCGACCGCATCATGCCAGAATCGGCGTCAGGACCGCCAGGAGCGCGAATCCCTCGAATCTCGCTCCGCCACGGAATCACCTGCATCAGGGAATCACTGTATGAACGACGATGAGGAAAGGCCGGTGACGATCATCATCGGCCGCGTGCGCCGCACCAGGGACGGCGACTGGGAGGGGGTGCACGTCCTGCTCGCCGCACCCGACGACGACTCGGCGGTGCGCATGGCCCTTACCGCCCTCACCCGCGAAGGTTATGTCGAGGCGGAACTGGATCGCATCGGCGACGTGGAGGGCGAGCCCGACGAGGAACCGCATCTGTCGGCCTGGCAGGGCGCGCAGGAAGGCGAGGTCTCGATCATCATGATCGGCGAAGACTTCTGACCGTCAGTTGCGCGGCCCCATTCCGCCGATGTCCTCCATTTCCGGCTCGGCGGGCCTGACCCCAGCAGCCCTGTTCGCCGCCACCGTCACGAACCACAGGACCACGCCGACCGCGATGAGTATCCCCGCGACCACATATTGAAACGGGTCGCGTCCCGTCCACGGACCGGCGAAGAAGGCGCAGAAGATCGCGCCAACCACCGGCAGCAGCGTCGGCGTCCTGAAATGGTCGTGGTCCACCTTGTCCTTGCGCAGGACCAGCACGGCGATGTTGACCACCGTGAAGACGCACAGGAGCAAAAGCGCCGTCGTCCCGCCGAGCGCCGGAACCTCGCCGACGAAGGTTATCAGCGCAAACGCGAGCAGCGTGGTGAAGCCGATGGCGATATAGGGCGTTCGCCGTGTGGCATGCACCTTGCCCAGCACCGGCGGCAGGACGCGTTCGCGACTCATGCCGTAGACCAGCCGACTCGCCATCAGCATGTTGATGAGCGCGCTGTTGGCCACCGCGAACATGGTGATGAAGCCGAATATCCAGATCGGGAAGTTCGGCGCCCCCGCCTGCACCACCTTGAGCAGCGGCGTATCGCCCTCGCCCAGTTCCTCCGGCGGCACAAGCGTGATGGCGGAGATTGACACCAGGACGTAGATCACGCCGGTGATCAGCAGGCCCGTCAGCAGGATCTTCGGGAATATGCGCGAGGGGTCCTTGGTCTCCTCGGCCATGTTCACCGAATCCTCGAAGCCGACCATGGCAAAGAAGGCGAGCGTGGTGGCGCCGATCACGGCCCAGAACGCGTTCCTGTCGGGCGACACCTTGAACTCCGTGATGCGCGACACGTCGCCCGCGCCCGCGCCGATCGCCCACAGGCCGATGCAGATGATGATCAGCAGGCCGGTGAGCTCGATGCAGGTCAAAACGACATTCGCCTTAACGCTTTCGCCGACTCCCCGGAAATTGACGATCGCCACGACGGCCATGAAGGCCAGCCCCAGCAGCGTCACGCCGAGCGTGGCGAAATCGAACCCGAAGGCCGTGGAAAGATTCGCGGCGAAGGCGCGAGAGGCGGTCGATGCCGAGGTTATCCCCGAGCACATCACGGCGAAGGCCACGATAAAGGTGATGAAATGTACGCCGAACGCCTTGTGGGTATACAGAGCCGCGCCCGCCGCCTTCGGATATTTCGTGACCAGTTCCAGATAGCTGAAGGCCGTCACCAGCGCGACCGCGAAGGCCACCAGGAAGGGCAGCCACACAACCCCGCCGACTTGATTGGCGACCTGCCCGGTCAGCGCGTAAATGCCGGTGCCGAGGATGTCGCCTATGATGAAGAGAAGCAGGAGCCACGGCCCCATGACGCGATGCAGGCTCGGCCCGGCCGCGGATTCGCGAGTCGTCGGAACAACCGAAATGTCGGCCAATACCCCTCCTCCGGAGGATGACGCCCCGTGATGCCTCTGCTCGAATATGAAGCCGGTAGCGGCAAAGTCAAACCCCGAGTCGGCCGCCGCAACGGGCCCCGGCACGGATATCAACAGCCAATGATCGCTTGCCGACGCGCAGGCGGCGTTCGCCATTGACAGCATCGTGCCAATCGACTTTCGTCCGCCATAAGCAACAAATGTTCATTGGCGTTGCGCCAGGGGAGGGATAGATGGACTCATTCTTGAGCGGCCTCAAGGCCGTGATCGATACGCTTGGGCCGACCGTGCTGCTGCCCATCGTCATCTTCATCATAGCGATGGTTCTTGGCGCGAAGGCGGGCAAGGCCTTTCGCGCCGCGGTCACGATCGGCGTCGCCTTCATAGGCATCAATCTCGTGCTCGGGCTGATGCTCGGCTCGATCGGCGGCGTCGCGCAGGCGATGGTCACCAACACGGGTATCCAGCGTGACATCGTCGATGTCGGCTGGCCTTCGGCCGCGGCAATCGCCTTCGGCTCATCCGTCGGCCTGTGGGTGATCCCGATCGGCATCATCGTCAACATCGTCCTCCTGCTGACGCGCCTCACGCGCACGCTCAACGTCGATGTCTGGAATTTCTGGCACTTCGCCTTCATCGGCTCGCTGGCGACGGCGGCCACGGGCAGCCTCGGCTACGGTCTCGCCGTCGCCGCCCTCATGTCGGCGCTCGGCCTGCTGTTCGCCGACTGGTCGGCGCGTGCGGTGCAGAAGTTCTACGGCGTGCCCGGCGTCTCGGTGCCGCATCTCGCCTCCGCCCAGATCCTGCCGATCGCCATCGTGGTCAACTGGATCATCGAACGCATCCCCGGCCTGCGCGATGTCGACATCAGCACGGAGACCATCGAGCGCCGCTTCGGCGTGTTCGGCGAGCCGGTCGTGCTCGGCCTCATCATCGGTCTGGTCCTCGGCCTGATCGCCTATTACAACGCTGGCGACTTCGCGACCGTCGTCTCCAAGGTCCTTTCGACCGGCATGACGCTGGCTGCCGCCATGCTGCTGCTGCCGCGCATGGTCAAGATCCTCATGGAGGGCCTGCTGCCGGTTTCCGAGGCCGCTCAGGAGTTCGTGCGCAAGCGCGCCGGCGACCGCGAGCTGCTCGTCGGCCTCGACTCGGCGATCCTCATCGGCCATCCGGCGGCCATTGCCTCGTCGCTGCTCCTGGTGCCGATCGCGATCATCCTGTCGATCGTCCTGCCGGCCAATCGCGTCATCCTGTTCGCGGACCTCGCGGTCATTCCGTTCCTCGTGGCGATGACTGCGCCGCTGCTGCGCGGCAACGTCTTCCGCATGGTGATCGTCGGCACCGTGACGCTGGCTGCCGGCTTCTATGTCGCCAACGCGCTCGCGCCGCTGTTCACCAGCGCCGCCGTGTCGTCCGGCTTCACGATGCCGGAGAACGCGGTGCAGATCACCTCGGTGGTCGACGGCTTCCTCTGGATACCCTATGTCGTCATCGCCTTCATCAACGGGCTCGGCATCGTCGGGCTGGCTCTGCTGGCGATCATCATCGGCGGCGCGTTCTGGCTTTATCGCCGCAACGCCGCCGCATGGGAACGCGCCGCGGGCGCAGGCGACGACACGCCCGAAGTCGATGTCGTCCTAAAGTAGGAGTGCCAGGGTTTGGTCGGATCACTAGCCGGATACATCGAGCGCGACGCGATCGCGCTCGGCGTCGAAGCCACTACCAGCGAGGAGGTCATCAACCTGCTTGCCGGACGGCTGGAAAAGCTCGGCTACGTCCGGCCGACCTACGCGGCAGCCGTTCTGGCGCGTGAAGCCTCCATGCCGACCGGCCTGCCCCTCGGCCGGGAGGCGAATGTCGCCGTGCCGCACACGGACCCGCAGCACGTCATCAAGCCGGGCATCGCCTTTGCAGCACTTGCCCGGCCCGTCTCCTTCGCCAACATGGAGGACCCCGACGAGGCCGTGCCCGTCGGGCTCGTCTTCATGCTGGCGCTGAACGACAAGGACGCCCAGATCGACATGCTCCAGCAGATCATGGAGACGATCCAGGACCCGCAGGCCATGGACGCGCTGATGTCGGCGGCCTCCGCCGACGATGTTCTTGCACAGTTGGCCAAGGGCGCCTGACGCAGACTCCAGAAATCACGCGCAAAGCATATCCCGAATCGCGGGCACGCTTTCCACGACCGGATAATTCCGGCTAAGCTGCGCCTACACATCTTTGAAACAAAACGGAGGAAAAGGAATGGCCGCAAAGACAGTGCTGTTCGCCTGCGGGACGGGCATCGCCACATCCACAGTGGTCTCGAACGCGGTCGTTGAGGCCATGAAGGCGCGCGGCATCACCATCGACGCGCGTCAGTGCAAGACAACCGAGGTGCGCTCGCAATTGAACGGCGTCGACCTGATCGTCTCGACGACGCAACTGCCGGCCGACCTCGGCGTGCCGTCCATCACGACGCTGGCCTTCCTGACCGGCATCGGCAAGGCCGACGTCCTGGACAAGATCGAGGCCGCCCTGCGCGCCTGACCACTTTCTCCCCCGCCCATGCGCGGGAGCCGCACACGGGAATTCTCCATGACCGGTAAATCGCCCATCGGGATCGGCACCATCAGGATCGGCATCGTCGGTGTCGGCAAGATCGTCCGCGACCAGCATCTGCCGGCGCTTGCGAATGACGCAGACTTCGCGCTCGTGGCCGCCGCCAGCCGCAATGCGACAGTCGAGGGCGTGGCGAACTTCAGGACCATAGAAGACATGCTCGCCTCCGGCGTCGAAATCGACGCCGTTTCGCTGTGTCAGCCGCCGGCGGCGCGCTACGCGGCCGCGCGCGCAGCACTCGAGGCCGGCAAGCATGTCTTTCTGGAGAAGCCGCCCGGCGCCACGGTCAGCGAGGTCGAGGACCTGAAGGCGCTCGCCGACCAGCAGGGCGTCACGCTCTTTGCAAGCTGGCATTCGCGCTACGCCCCGGCCGTCGAGGCCGCCCGCGCCTTCCTCGCCGGCACGGTGGCGCGCAAGGCGCGCTTCGTCTGGAAGGAGGATGTCCGCAAATGGCACCCCGGCCAGGCATGGATCTGGGAGGCGGGCGGGTTCGGCGTCTTCGACCCCTTCATCAACTGCCTGTCGATCGTCACGCACATATTGCCGCCGCTGCACATCACGCGCTCGACGCTCGACTTCCCCGCCAACAGGGACGCGCCGGTCTCCGCGCAGATGGAATTCGCCGGGCCTGGCGGCCTGACCGCATCGGCCGAGATCGACTGGCTCCAGACCGGCCCGCAGAGCTGGGACATCGTGGTGGAAACGGATGCCGGCCAGATGGTGCTGTCTAGCGGCGGCGCGAAGCTCACCATCGCCGGCAAGCCGGTGCAGGACGAGCCGGAGCGGGAGTACCCTGCCCTTTATGCGCGTTTCGCCGGACTGGTCCGCGCCGGAAAATCCGATGTCGACATCGCGCCGCTCCAGCACGTCGCCGACGCCTTCATGCTCGGCAAGCGCAACGTGGTGGCGGACTTCTTCGACTAGCGTTTTCTCGGATAAAATGCCCCTCATCCCCTGCCGGGACCTTCTCTCCGCAAGCAAGGAGAAGGAGGCTGGCCGCAACGCCTGTGCAACCTCTCCCCGCTCGCGGGGAGAGAGTAAGGATGAGGGGCTCTTTCGATCTCTCCGCCCGAAACAAAAAAGCCGCCGGAAACCCGGCGGCTTTTTTGTTTCGTCGCGTCGCCTTTTACTCGGCGGCGCTGGTCATGTCCGCCAGCATCGGGCTGGCGATCTCGGCGCCCGACGACTTGCGGCGCTCGTCGAGGATCAGCTCGTCGCGCTGGGTGGCGATGCGCCGGATCTGGCTCATCTGTCCGCCCGTGCCGGCCGGGATCAGGCGGCCGACGATGACGTTCTCCTTGAGGCCCTGCAGCATGTCGGTCTTGCCGGCGACCGCCGCTTCCGTCAGCACGCGCGTCGTCTCCTGGAAGGAGGCGGCGGAGATGAAGGACGGCGTCTGCAGCGATGCCTTGGTGATGCCGAGCAGAACCGGCTGGCCTTCGGCGGGCTGCTTGCCCTCCTCGATCAGGCGGTCGTTGATCTCCTCGAGCTCGATCACGTCGACATGGTCGCCGGGGATGTAGGTCGAGTCGCCCTGCACCGTGATCTCGACCTTCTGCAGCATCTGGCGAACGATCACCTCGATGTGCTTGTCGTTGATCAACACGCCCTGCAACCGGTAGACTTCCTGGATTTCGTTGACGAGGTAGGAAGCAAGCGCTTCCACGCCCTTGATCGCCAGGATGTCGTGCGGCGCCGGGTTGCCGTCGAGGATGTAGTCGCCCTTCTCGATGGCGTCGCCGTCCTGGAGATGGAACGGCTTGCCCTTCGGGATCAGGTACTCGACCGGCTCCAGCGTGGAGTCGTGCGGCTCGATGATGACGCGGCGCTTGTTCTTGTAGTCGCGCCCGAAGCGGATCGTGCCGTCGATCTCGGCGATGATGGCGTGATCCTTCGGACGACGGGCCTCGAACAGCTCGGCCACACGCGGCAGACCGCCGGTGATGTCCTTCGTCTTGGCGCTTTCCATCGGGATACGCGCCAGCACGTCGCCGGGCTTGACCTGCGCACCGGGCTCGACCGAGAGGATGGCCTCGACCGAGAGCTGGAAGCGGGCGTCGCCGCCCTTTGCAAGCTTGGCGACCTTCCCCTTGCTGTCGAGGATGGTCATTGCCGGCTTGAGGTCCGAGCCGCGCGGCGTCGAGCGCCAGTCGATGACCTCGCGCTTGGTGATGCCGGTCGACTCGTCGGTGGTCTCCTGCACGGACAGACCGTCCACGAGGTCCTCGAACTCGACACGGCCGGCCACCTCGGTCAGCACCGGACGGGTATAGGGGTCCCACTCGGCGATGCGCTGGCCGCGCTTGACCTTGTCGCCGTCGTCGACGAACAGGCGCGAGCCGTAGGTGACGCGGTGCGTCGCGCGCTCCTTGCCGGCCTCGTCCAGGATCAGAACCGCCATGTTGCGGCCCATGACCATGTTCAGGCCGTCAGAGTTGCGCACCACGTTGCGGTTGCGGATCGCGACCGTGCCCTCGTACGACGCTTCCAGGAAGGACTGGTCGGCGACCTGCGCCGCGCCGCCCATGTGGAAGGTGCGCATGGTGAGCTGCGTTCCCGGCTCGCCGATCGACTGCGCGGCGATGACGCCGACCGCCTCGCCCTGGTTGACCGGAGTGCCGCGTGCGAGGTCGCGTCCGTAGCAGACCGCGCAGACGCCGGTCCTGACCTCGCAGGTCAGCGCCGAGCGGATGCGTACCGACTGCACGCCCGCCTTCTCGACCGCCTCGATGTCGCGCTCGTCCATCAGCGTGCCGCCCTTGACGAGCAGCTCGCCCGTGACCGGGTGATTGACATCGTCGAGCGCGGTGCGGCCGAGGATGCGCTGGCCGAGCGAGGCGACGACCTGGCCCGCGTCCACGATCGGCTGCATGGTCAGGCCCTTTTCGGTGCCGCAGTCGAGCGAGTTGACGATGCAGTCCTGCGCCACGTCGACCAGGCGGCGCGTCAGATAGCCGGAGTTGGCCGTCTTCAGAGCCGTATCCGCCAGCCCCTTGCGGGCGCCGTGGGTGGAGTTGAAGTACTCCAGAACCGTCAGGCCTTCCTTGAAGTTGGAGATGATCGGCGTCTCGATGATCTCTCCGCTAGGCTTGGCCATCAGGCCGCGCATGCCGGCGAGCTGGCGCATCTGCGTGGGCGAGCCGCGCGCGCCCGAATGCGACATCATGTAGATCGAGTTCATCGGCTTCTGGCGGCCGTTGTCGTCGAACTCGACGGCCTTGATGCGGGCCATCATCTCCTCGGCGACCTTCTCGGAGCACTTGGCCCAGGCGTCGACCACCTTGTTGTACTTCTCGCCCTGCGTGATCAGGCCGTCATTGTACTGCTGCTCGTATTCCTTCGTCAGCGCCTCGGTGTCGGCGACGAGCTTCTCCTTGGCCGACGGGATCAGCATGTCGTCCTTGCCGAACGAAATGCCGGCGCGGCATGCATGCGCGAAGCCGAGCGACATGATGCGGTCGCAGAATATGACCGTCTCCTTCTGGCCGCAGTGGCGATAGACCGTGTCGATCATCTTGGAGATGTTCTTCTTGGTCATTTCCTGGTTCGCGGTCTCGAACGGCACGTTGACGTTCTTCGGCAGCAGTTCGCCGAGGATCATGCGGCCGGGCGTGGTGTCGTAGATCTTCGACACCGGGTTACCCTCCGCGTCGACCGTCCTGAAACGGCCCTTGATCTTGGCGTGCAGCGTGACCGACTTGGTCTCCAGCGCATGCTGGAGCTCGCCCATGTCGGCGAACACCATGCCCTGCCCCGGCTCGTTCTCGTTGACGATCGAGAGGTAGTATAGGCCGAGGACCATGTCCTGCGACGGCACGATGATCGGCGCGCCGGAAGCCGGGTGCAGGATGTTGTTTGTCGACATCATCAGCACGCGGGCTTCGAGCTGGGCTTCGAGCGACAGCGGAACGTGGACGGCCATCTGGTCGCCGTCGAAGTCGGCGTTGAAGGCGGTGCAGACCAGCGGATGGAGCTGGATTGCCTTGCCCTCGATCAGGGTCGGCTCGAACGCCTGGATGCCGAGGCGGTGCAGGGTCGGCGCGCGGTTGAGCAGCACCGGATGCTCGCGGATCACCTCGTCGAGGATATCCCAGACTTCCGGCTTTTCCTTCTCGACCAGCTTCTTGGCCTGCTTCACCGTGGAGGAGAAGCCCTTGGCGTCGAGGCGCGCGTAGATGAACGGCTTGAACAGTTCGAGCGCCATCTTCTTCGGCAGGCCGCACTGGTGAAGCTTCAGCTCCGGGCCCGTCACGATGACCGAGCGGCCGGAATAGTCGACGCGCTTGCCGAGCAGGTTCTGGCGGAAGCGGCCCTGCTTGCCCTTGAGCATGTCCGACAGCGACTTCAGCGGACGCTTGTTGGCGCCGGTGATGACACGACCCCTGCGACCATTGTCGAACAGCGCGTCCACCGCTTCCTGAAGCATGCGCTTCTCGTTGCGGATGATGATGCCCGGCGCGCGCAGCTCGATAAGCCGCTTCAAGCGGTTGTTGCGGTTGATGACGCGGCGGTAGAGATCGTTCAGGTCGGACGTCGCGAAGCGGCCGCCGTCCAGCGGAACCAGCGGGCGCAGGTCCGGCGGGATGACCGGCACGACCTTGAGGATCATCCACTCCGGACGGTTGCCCGACTCCATGAAGTTCTCGACCACTTTCAGGCGCTTGAGATACTTCTTCTGCTTGAGTTCCGACGTCGTCGTGGCCAGCTCGGAGCGCAGGTCGCCTGCGATCTTCTCCAGGTCCATGCCTGCGAGCAGGTCATGGATGGCCTCCGCGCCGATCATGGCGGTGAAGGAATCCTCGCCATACTCGTCGACGGCGATCATGTACTCCTCCTCGCTCAGGAGCTGATGCTCCTTCAGCGCGGTGAGGCCGGGCTCGGTGACGATGTAGTTCTCGAAGTAGAGGACGCGCTCGATGTCCTTCAGCGTCATGTCGAGCAGCGTGCCGATGCGCGAGGGCAGCGACTTCAGGAACCAGATGTGGGCGACGGGCGCCGCCAGCTCGATATGGCCCATGCGCTCGCGGCGAACGCGCGACAGCGTGACTTCCACGCCGCACTTCTCGCATATGACGCCCTTGTACTTCATGCGCTTGTACTTGCCGCACAGGCACTCGTAGTCCTTGATTGGGCCGAAGATGCGCGCGCAGAACAGGCCGTCACGCTCGGGCTTGAACGTGCGGTAGTTGATGGTCTCCGGCTTCTTGATCTCGCCGAAGGACCAGGACAGAATCTTTTCCGGGCTGGCCAGCGATATCCGGATTGAATCGAACACCTGCGCGGGTGCCTGGGCGTTGAAGAGATTCATGACCTCTTGGTTCATGCCGTTCTCCTTTGCGGGGTCGGGGAACCCCATTTCCAGAATTGTCTCGCGGTCCTGACGGAGCGCCGCCGCCCCACTTCCAGTCCGCTTCAGTCACGTTCCGGCCATGCGGCCGGGAAATCAGCCGGCGCGCCGGCAGGGCATCAAGCCTGCGGCGCGCCTCGTTGCTATTCGGCCGCGTCGGGCAGCCGCGTGGGCGCGTCGTCGACCTTGGTGTTCTCCAGTTCGACGTTGAGGCCCAGCGAACGCATTTCCTTGACGAGAACGTTGAAGCTCTCGGGGATGCCGGCCTCGAACGTGTCGTCGCCGCGGACGATCGCCTCGTAGACCTTGGTGCGGCCGGCCACGTCGTCCGACTTCACGGTCAGCATCTCCTGCAGCGTGTAGGCGGCGCCATAGGCTTCGAGCGCCCAGACCTCCATCTCGCCGAAACGCTGTCCGCCGAACTGCGCCTTGCCGCCCAGCGGCTGCTGGGTGACGAGCGAGTACGGGCCGATCGAACGGGCGTGGATCTTGTCGTCAACCAGATGGTGAAGCTTGAGCATGTAGATGTAGCCCATCGTCACCCTGCGGTCGAACGGCTCGCCGGTGCGCCCGTCATAGAGCTGCGACTGGCCGCTCGAATGCAGTCCGGCATCCTCCAGCATCTCGTTGATGTTGATCTCATGCGCACCGTCGAACACCGGCGTGGCGATGGAGACGCCGCGCCGCATCTGCTCGCCGAGGCGAACGATGGACTCGTCGTCATACTGCCGCACCGGCTCGTTGCGGTCGTTGGCCGGGATCAGGTTCTCGATTGTCTTGCGCAGCGGCTTGATGTCTCCAGCCGCCTTGTAGGCGTCGATGAGTTCCCCGATCTTGCGGCCCATGCCCGCGCAGGCCCAGCCCAGATGCGTTTCCAGGATCTGGCCGACGTTCATGCGCGACGGCACGCCCAACGGGTTGAGCACGATGTCGGCATGGGTGCCGTCCTCGAGGAACGGCATGTCTTCCACCGGAACGATGCGCGACACGACGCCCTTGTTGCCGTGACGGCCGGCCATCTTATCGCCCGGCTGCATCTTGCGCTTCACCGCGACGAAGACCTTGACCATCTTCATGACGCCCGGAGGCATTTCGTCGCCGCGCTGCACCTTCTCGACCTTGTCCATGAAGCGCTGCTCGAGCGCCTTCTTGGACTCGTCGTACTGGCCGCGAAGCGCTTCCAGCTCGCCCTGCACCTTCTCGCCGTCGACGGCGAACTGCCACCACTGCGAGCGCGGGTAGTCCTCAAGCACTTCCTTGCCGAGCTTGGTGCCCTTCTTGAAGCCCTTCGGACCCGCGATGCCTTCCTTGCCCTTAAGCATGTCGGAAAGGCGGCTGTAGACGTTGCGGTCGAGAATCGCCTGTTCGTCGTCGCGGTCCTTGGCGAGGCGTTCGATCTCCTCGCGTTCGATCGCCATGGCGCGCTCGTCCTTCTCCACGCCGTGGCGGTTGAAGACGCGAACCTCGACCACCGTGCCGAAGGTGCCCGGAGGCATGCGCATGGACGTGTCGCGCACGTCGGAGGCCTTCTCGCCGAAGATGGCGCGCAGGAGCTTTTCCTCCGGCGTCATCGGGCTTTCGCCCTTCGGCGTGATCTTGCCGACCAGGATGTCGCCCGGCTGCACTTCCGCGCCGATATAGGTGATGCCCGCCTCGTCGAGGTTCTTCAGCGCCTCTTCCGAAACGTTCGGAATGTCGCGCGTGATTTCCTCCGGCCCGAGCTTGGTGTCGCGGGCCATTACCTCGAATTCCTCGATGTGGATCGAGGTGAAGACGTCGTCCGAGACGATCTTCTCGGAGAGCAGGATGGAGTCCTCGTAGTTGTAGCCGTTCCACGGCATGAACGCGACGAGCACGTTGCGGCCGAGGGCCAGATCGCCGAGGTCGGTCGACGGACCGTCCGCAATGATGTCGCCCTTGTTGACGCGGTCGCCCATGCGCACCAGCGGACGCTGGTTGATGCAGGTGTTCTGGTTGGAACGCTGGAACTTCATCAGGCGGTAGATATCGACGCCGGACTTGCCGGGATCGAGGTCTTCCGTCGCGCGGATGACGATACGCGTCGCGTCCACCTGGTCGACGATGCCGCCGCGGCGCGCGCCGATTGCCGCGCCGGAGTCACGAGCCACGATCGGCTCCATGCCGGTACCGACGAACGGCGCCTCGGCACGCACCAGCGGCACGGCCTGACGCTGCATGTTCGAGCCCATCAGAGCTCGGTTGGCGTCGTCGTTCTCGAGGAACGGGATGAGCGCGGCTGCGACCGAAACGAGCTGCTTCGGCGACACGTCCATCAGGTCGACGTTCTCGCGCGGAGCCATCATCACTTCGCCGGCATGGCGGCAGATGACGAACTCGTCGACGAACTGGCCCTTCTTGTCGAGCTCGGCGTTGGCCTGCGCGACATAGTGCTTGGCCTCCTCCATCGCCGACAGGTACACGACCTCCTCGGAGACCTTGCCGTTCACGATCTTGCGGTACGGCGTCTCGATGAAGCCGTACTTGTTGACGCGTGCGAAGGTCGCGAGGCTGTTGATGAGGCCGATGTTCGGGCCTTCCGGCGTCTCGATGGGGCAGATGCGGCCGTAATGCGTCGGGTGCACGTCGCGCACCTCGAAGCCGGCGCGCTCGCGGGTCAGGCCGCCCGGCCCGAGCGCCGAGAGGCGGCGCTTGTGGGTGATTTCCGACAGCGGGTTGGTCTGGTCCATGAACTGCGAGAGCTGCGAGGAGCCGAAGAACTCGCGCACGGCGGCGGCCGCCGGCTTGGCGTTGATCAGGTCCTGCGGCATGACCGTGTCGATCTCGATCGACGACATGCGCTCCTTGATGGCGCGCTCCATGCGAAGCAGGCCCAGGCGGTACTGGTTCTCCATGAGTTCGCCCACCGAGCGCACGCGGCGGTTGCCGAGATTGTCGATGTCGTCGATCTCGCCCTTGCCGTCACGAAGTTCGACCAGCGTCCTGACCACGGCGAGGATGTCCTCCTTGCGCAGCACGCGCACGGTGTCCTCGGCGTCGAGTTCCAGACGCATGTTCATCTTGACGCGGCCGACGGCCGACAGGTCGTAGCGGTCCGCGTCGAAGAACAGCGAGTGGAACATCGCCTCGGCCGTTTCCAGCGTCGGCGGCTCACCGGGGCGCATGACGCGGTAGATGTCGAACAGCGCGTCCTGGCGGCCCTCGTTCTTGTCGATCGCCAGCGTGTTGCGGATGTAGCCGCCCACATTGATGTGATCGATGTCGAGGATGCGGACTTCCTTGTCGCCGGCCTCCAGCAGCACCTTCAGCGTCTTCTCGTCGATCTCGTCGCCGGCCTCGAGGAAGATCTCGCCGGTCTTGTAGTCGACGATGTCCTCGGCGAGATAGCTGCCGAGCAGGTCCTCGTCGGTCGCCTTGATGGCCTTGAGCCCCTTGTCGGCAAGCTGCTTGGCCTGGCGGGCGGTGATCTTCTTGCCCTGCTCGACCACGATTTCGCCGGTGTCGGCGTCGACCAGGTCGTCCACCGCCTTGAGGCCCTTGAAGCGCTCGACCGAATAGGGGATGCGCCAATGGTCCTTGGAACGCTTGTAGGTGATCTTGTTGTAGAAGGTCGACAGGATCTCCTCGCCGTCCATGCCGAGCGCCATCAGCAGGCTCGTCACGGGGATCTTGCGGCGGCGGTCGATGCGGGCGTGCACCACGTCCTTCGAGTCGAACTCGATGTCCAGCCAGGAACCGCGATAGGGGATGACGCGGGCGGCGAACAGAAGCTTGCCCGACGAGTGCGACTTGCCCTTGTCATGGTCGAAGAAGACGCCCGGCGAACGGTGCATCTGCGAGACGATCACGCGCTCCGTGCCGTTGACGATGAACGTGCCGTTCAGCGTCATGAGCGGCATGTCGCCCATGTAGACGTCCTGCTCCTTGATGTCCTTGATCGACTTCGCGCCGGTATCCTCGTCGATATCGAACACGATCAGGCGCAGCGTCACCTTCAGCGGCGCGGCATAGGTCAGGTCGCGCTGGCGGCACTCGTCCACGTCGAACTTCGGGGCCTCGAACTCGTACTTGACGAATTCGAGCATGGAGGAACCGGAGAAGTCGGAGATCGGGAACACCGACTTGAAGACGGCCTGCAGCCCCTCGTCGGCGCGGCCGCCCTCGGGCTCGTCGACCATCAGGAACTGATCATACGAAGCCTTCTGGACTTCGATGAGGTTAGGCATTTCCGCGACTTCGGGGATGTTTCCGAAGAATTTTCTTACGCGTCTGCGGCCATTGAAGGAAAGGGTCTGGGCCATCGTCGCTCCTTGCTCTTCTTGCGGCGCGGCTTCGGCCTGCACGCGCCTTGCAATTCTCGGGGCCGCCGCCGCGGCCCGCTAAAAACGGTTAAAAACCCGTTTCCTGAAGGCCGTTTTCCGGCCCTCAGGAAAGAGGTTCATCACAATGCCCAACACGCGGGCATCCCGACGGTTCCGGCATCGTGCACCGCAACCGGAGGATCGGCGGACGGCCGAGGCCGCCCGCCAGACGCGTATTACTTCAGTTCGACCTTGGCGCCGGCTGCTTCGAGCTGGGCCTTGATCTTCTCTGCGTCGGCCTTGGCCACGCCTTCCTTGACGGGCTTCGGAGCGCCTTCGACCAGGTCCTTGGCTTCCTTGAGGCCAAGGCCGGTGATGGCGCGGACTTCCTTGATGACCTCGATCTTCTTGTCGCCTGCGGCGGCCAGGACGACGTCGAACTCTGTCTTTTCCTCGACGGGAGCAGCGGCAGCGGCGGTACCGCCGGCAGCGGCGACAGCGACCGGAGCAGCGGCCGAAACGCCCCACTTCTCTTCCAGCAGCTTCGAGAGCTCGGCCGCCTCGAGGACGGTCAGAGCCGAGAGGTCTTCAACGATCTTTGCCAGATCAGCCATTTGCATATTCCTTCACTAGGTTTGAACGTGTTTGTGTAGCAGCGAGGAACGGCCTCATGCCGCCTCGTCCTTCCGGGCGTAGGCGCCGAACACACGCGCGAGCTGGCCCGCGGGTGCATTGACGACCTGGGCGATCCGGGTAGCCGGCGTGGCGATCATGCCAACCAGCCTTGCGCGCAGCTCGTCGAGCGACGGAAGTGTGGCGAGTGCCTTCACCCCATCGGCATCGAGCGAGGTCGAGCCCATCGCGCCGCCGAGAATGATGAGTTTCTCATTCCCCTTGGCGAAATCGGCGGCGACCTTCGGCGCCGTAATCGGATCATCCGAATAGGCGATCAGCGTCTGTCCCTTGAACAGGTCGATGATGCCTTCGGAAGCCGTGCCCTGAAGAGCGATTTTGGCGAGACGGTTCTTCGCGACTTTGACGGTGCCGCCCGCAGTGCGCATCTTCGTACGAAGATCGTTCATCTGCGAAACGGTGATACCGGCATAGTGGGCCACGACCACCGAGCCGGCGCCCTTGAAGGCGTCGTTCAGGTCCGTGACGAGTTCGCGCTTTTCCGCTCTGTCCACTGCCTATCTCCAGTTACCGCTACCCCATTTGCGGGTTCGCGGTCGGTTGCCTTTTGCCGGCCGGGTCTTCCATTCCTGGATCGCCCGAACGGCGGTTCAGAAGATCCTGCCCCCTTCTCGCCCCGTCGCCGGACTTTCGTCCGACGGCGTAATGACAAAAGGCACACACGGTTCAAACCTTTCATCGGAGCACGGGGCTCCGTTGTCGGGTCCTCACCCGTCTCATGCAGGCCATTCGATTAAGGCCGTGGCTTGGCTTCGGGCCGCCTGCAATCTCGGACAGGATGACCGGAAACATTCCTGCTTCCGGTATCCAGGCCCTTGCGGGGCCCGGAATTCTTTTGCCGGATCAGCGCCTTGGACGCTGTTCCGGACAATTCGATTCAAGCGGCCGTGAGACCGGCCAGATCCAGCCTCAGCCCCGGACCCATCGTGGAGGTGATCGACACCTTCTTGATGTAGACGCCCTTGGCGCCCGCCGGCTTGGCCTTGTTCACCGCGTCGGCGAAGGCGCGGATGTTCTCTTCAAGCGCCTTGAGCTCGAAGGAAGCCTTGCCTACGCCTGCATGCACGATGCCGGCCTTCTCGACGCGGAACTCGACCGCGCCGCCCTTGGACGCCTTGACGGCGCCGGCGACATCGACCGTGACGGTCCCGACCTTCGGGTTGGGCATCATGCCGCGCGGGCCGAGCACCTTGCCCAGGCGGCCGACGAGCGGCATCATGTCCGGCGTCGCGATGCAGCGATCGAAGTCGATCGTGCCCTTCTGGACGATCTCGACCAGATCCTCGGCTCCGACGATGTCGGCGCCTGCTGCCTTGGCCTCGTCGGCCTTGTCGCCACGTGCGAACACGGCGACGCGCACGTCGCGGCCGGTGCCGTTGGGCAGGTTGACGACGCCGCGCACCATCTGGTCGGCATGGCGCGGGTCGACGCCGAGGTTCATGGCGACTTCAACCGTCTCGTCGAACTTGGCCGTCGCACGCTCCTTGAGCAGCTTCAGCGCCTCGTCGAGGGCGTAGGCCTTGTTGCGGTCGATGCCCTCGCGGGACTTGGCTACACGCTTTGCAATCTTCGCCATCGTATCAGCCCACCACTTCCAGGCCCATCGAGCGGGCGGAGCCCTCGACCATCTTGATGGCCGCGTCGACGTCGTTTGCGTTCAGGTCCTTCATCTTGGCTTCGGCGATCTCGCGCACCTTGGCCGCGCTGATCTGGCCGACCTTGACCTTGCCCGGCTCCTTGGAACCAGACTTCAGGTTGGCTGCCTTCTTCAGGAAGTAGGCCACCGGCGGGGTCTTCATCGCGAAGGTGAACGACTTGTCCTGATAATAGGTGATGACCACCGGAATGGGCGAACCCTTTTCCATTTCCTGCGACTGGGCGTTGAACGCCTTGCAGAATTCCATGATGTTGATGCCGCGCTGACCGAGCGCCGGTCCGATCGGGGGCGACGGAGTCGCCGATCCTGCCGGAACCTGGAGCTTGAGCTGGCCTGCAATCTTCTTAGCCATTCTCTCTGCCTCTGTTTCGTGCCGGGCGCATGCCCGGCGGTTGCAGTTCGGTGGTCCGGTTCAGGCGGCCGGCTAGTCTGCCGCCCTCGCCTCCCACCCGTTCAGGCCGCGAGAACCCTCGCGGCCGTCCGGTCAGCCCTTCTCGACCTGACCGAATTCCAGATCGACGGGCACGGCGCGCCCGAAGATTGAAACTTCCACCTTGAGGCGCGCGCGCTCCTCGTCGACATCCTGCACCGTTCCGTTGAAGGAGGCGAACGGACCATCCGAAACCCGAACCGCCTCGCCGATCTCGAACGTTACCGATGGCTTCGGCCGCTCCACGCCCTCCTGCACCTGGTGCAGGATGCGCTCGGCCTCCTTGTCGGTGATGTACATCGGCTTGGACGAATGCTTGTCCTCGCCGAGGAAGCCCGTCACGCGCGGCGTGTTCTTGACAAGGCTGATGACCGCGTCGTTGAGGTCGGCCTTCATCAGCACGTAGCCGGGGAAGAACTTGCGCTCGGCGTCAACCTTCTTGCCGCGGCGCACCTCGACCACCTTCTCGGTGGGAACGACGATCTGCTCGATGCGGTCGCGCAGACCCTTCTGCCTGGCCTTGTTGTCGATATCCTCCGCGACCTTCTTCTCGAAGTTCGAATAGGCGTGGACGATGTACCACCGCGCAGTCATCCAGGAATTCTCCAATACAGTCCGGTGCCGATGTCGTCCGCTGTCAGCGACCGATTCCGAGGATTAGCTCAACCCCGAAGCTCATGAGTTGGTCGGCGGCGAAAAAGAAGATCATCGCGATCATGGCGAACGCCAGGACCATGACCGTCGAGATCAGGGTCTCGCGCCGCGAAGGCCACGTCACCTTAGCGGTCTCGGACCTTACCTGCTGCAGGAAAACAAAGGGGTTCGTCGCTTTTGAAGCCATGCCGCTTATCCTGCCGCCTCCGGTTCGAGCCGAAGAGTTTTCTCGCTCCGCTCCCGGCCGGACACCCAAGGGGAACCGCCGGAAACGCCCTGCCGCGCCAAACTCAACCGCGAATCAACGATGATGTCCAGGCAAGCATTTAAGGCGCGCAAAGACGGTTTCCCCCTCAGCGCGCCGTAGGTTTGTGTGGTCCATATATAGGGTGCGCCGGATATTCACAAGTGCCGTTTGCACAAAAGTGCGGCGCCGCTGGGCTCGCAAACTGAAGTGCCTTGCAAATGGAAGTACCGGTGGATGGCAGGGGCAGAGGGGCTCGAACCCCCGACCTGCGGTTTTGGAGACCGCCGCTCTACCAACTGAGCTATACCCCTGCACGGACGGGACCTGAAGTTCCGTCCAAACCTGTTCTTATCTCCGGTTCAGGCAACCCGCAAGGGGTTGTTCAAGTCCGGAGGGGAAGGCGCCGGATGAGCCGGCGCCCGCCATCATCACTCGATGATCGATGCCACCACGCCGGCGCCGACCGTACGGCCACCTTCGCGGATAGCGAAGCGCAGGCCGTCTTCCATGGCGATCGGAACGATCAGCGTCACGACGACCGAGATGTTGTCGCCCGGCATCACCATTTCCGTGCCTTCCGGCAGTTCAACGATGCCCGTCACGTCCGTCGTGCGGAAGTAGAACTGCGGACGGTAGTTCGTGAAGAACGGCGTATGACGGCCGCCTTCTTCCTTCGTCAGGATGTAGGCTTCGGCCTTGAACTTCTTGTGCGGCTTAACCGAACCCGGCTTGCACAGAACCTGACCACGCTCAACGTCCTCACGGCCAACGCCACGGATCAGCGCGCCGATGTTATCGCCTGCCTGGCCCTGGTCCAGAAGCTTGCGGAACATCTCAACGCCGGTCACGGTCGTCTTCTTGGTGTCGCGGATGCCGACGATCTCGACTTCCTCACCCACCTTCACGATGCCGCGCTCGACACGGCCGGTCACCACGGTGCCACGGCCGGAGATCGAGAACACGTCTTCGATCGGCATCAGGAACGGCATGTCGATCGGACGGTCCGGCGTCGGGATGTACGCGTCAACGGCGTCCATCAGAGCGCGGATGGCGTCACGGCCGATGTTGGCATCGCGGTTTTCAACCGCAGCCAGAGCCGAGCCCTTGACGATCGGAATGTCGTCGCCCGGGAAGTCATAGGAGGAGAGCAGCTCGCGCAGCTCCATCTCGACGAGATCCAGAAGCTCTTCGTCGTCGACCTGGTCGACCTTGTTCATGAACACCACCAGAGCCGGCACGCCGACCTGACGGGCGAGCAGGATGTGCTCGCGGGTCTGCGGCATCGGGCCGTCAGCGGCCGAGCACACCAGGATCGCGCCGTCCATCTGGGCAGCACCGGTGATCATGTTCTTGACGTAGTCGGCGTGACCCGGGCAGTCAACGTGAGCGTAGTGACGGTTTGCCGTCTCATACTCAACGTGCGCCGTCGAGATCGTGATGCCGCGCGCCTTTTCTTCCGGCGCTGCGTCGATCTGGTCATAGGCCTTGGCAACCGCGCCGCCGGTCTCAGCCAGCGTCATCGTGATCGCCGCGGTCAGCGTCGTCTTGCCGTGGTCAACGTGGCCGATCGTGCCAATGTTCACGTGCGGCTTCGTGCGCTCAAACTTTTCCTTCGCCATCGG
>WPCJ01273453.1_pt1 | contig 24033 bp, 20 predicted proteins | sample 5399831 | NCBI WGS metagenome assembly WPCJ01 (sample SAMN12869470, study PRJNA574797) | sludge metagenome | isolation source: wastewater treatment of pH10 | place: China:Beijing | collected 2019-05-20 | reverse complement strand
AAAGAGGGCGCACGGAACGCCGGGTGCCCAAGGCACCCATGGCCTGTGCGCTTGATGCGGTACTCCGCATGGGATGCGCCCAGGACTTCCGGAGACCCCAGGCAAGTGCCCAGCGTTCCGCGCGCGATGGTGCTTCCGGTTGCTTCGTACTCTCCCGGGTGCTGATTGGTCACCCTAGGGTTGAGATTGTTTCTCGGGCCGGTTGACCGGAGAACCCTCGACCTTTCGTGCCTCTAGGCACGGGACGGCACGACTTGGCCGGCGCTCTCTGGCGCGGTCCGTCAGCGCATGAAGAAGCAACTCACAGCGCCTCTCGGCACCGCCCTGTCACCGCCCCGCTACGCCTGACGCCTCGAGCGTCACCGCATCCCACCTCGCAGATCGTGACGATCGCGAACCACCCCTCTCAGTGAGGCGGGACAGGATGGAGGATGCGGGAGGAGAGGAATATTGTCAAGAACAAAGAAAGAACAAATCTTGAAGTCGTAGCCCGGATGGAGCGCAGCGTAATCCGGGGATGTCGAGATAGTTGAAACACCGGTCCCCGGGTTACGCTGCGCTCCACCCGGGCTACGATAACCACGGCTTTCGGCGCTTACCTCTATCCCCTGCTCGCCTTCACCCACTTCCGGAAATAGGCCACGCCGACCATCGCGGCGATGCCGCCCAGACTGACCACGAGCTGAAACCAGAACGCATCCGAGACGAGGTGAATGGCGAAGTAAGCGACGAAGGCCAGGAACACGCCCGCGCAGAACACTTCGAGCGAACGCTGGCCGCAGACGATCAGCGGACGCCAGACCGGCCAGTGCAGCGCCGGCGCATCCTTCGCAATCAGCCGCGCGACCACGATGGCGAGCGCGAGGAAATGCACGATGCGATAGGGCGCGAGATTGGTCTTGTCGTTCGGCACGAAGAGCGAGCGGATGACATCCGGAAGCCGACCATCAAGTCCGGTATGCGCGGCCACGGTGACGATGGCCGAGAACACGAGGATCGCGACGCAGAGCGGCATCACGGTGCGCGAGCGCAAAAGACGTTGCAGCTTCGCCTGATCGGTCACTGCGGTCCATGCGCCGATGACAAAGAGAAGCTGCCACGCGAATGGATTGAAGTACCAGGTGCCGGAGGGATAGCCGGGCAGATTCCAGCCGAACTGGCGGGCGGCGATATAGAGCGCCAGCGACATTGCCAGCGTGACATTCGGCGCCCTGATCAGAAGCCAGAGCACAAACGGGAATGGCGCCATCAGCACGATATAGAGCGGCAGCACGTCGAGATTCAGCGGCCGGTATTCGAGCAGCAGGCCGTGCTTGAGGAACTCGACGGGCTCGGCGATGAGGCGACGGATGTTGAACTCATCGAGCAGATGCGCGTGACCGTAGCGCTGGGCGACATAGCCGATGGCGACCACGTAGAAGACGAACAGCAGGATATAGGCGACGTAGATCTGCCAGACGCGGCCGAGGACGCCGACCGACGCCGTGAAGAAGCCCTTCGCCCGCATCGTGCGGCCATAGACGAAAGCCACCGTGAGGCCGGATACGAACACGAACAGTTCGGCAGCATCGCTGAAGCCGTAATTGCGGGCGGTGACCCACGCGATGATATTGTTGGGCACGTGATCGAGGAAGATCGCCCAGTTGGCGAGACCTCGGAACAGGTCCAGTCGCAGATCGCGGGTGGACTCTTTTGTGATTGTCGGTTGGGTCATCACTGTCACTTAGAGGCCGTAGGATGGGTTGAGCGAAGCGAAAACCCATGCTGTTCGTCCGCCTGCGGCAAGCTCGGCCGATGGGTTGTCGCTCCGGCGCTGACGCGCCTGCGCTCAACCCATCCTACGAGGACTACGACGGCGTCAGTTCTTGAACTTCGCCTGCCCGGACTTCCCGGCGGCGGTCTTCAGCGTGATGCTCACCGAGGCGCCCTTGGCGATGTCGGCTTTCGCCTCGCCCTTGAGCGCGTTGCCGGATGCCGCGAGCGTCAGCGTTTCGCGCTCGCTGCCTGTGGTCAGCAGGGCCGAGCCCGAAAAGCCGGCAGTCGGGAGCGGCTTGTTGGCTTCGTCGAGAATGTTGAAAGTGAGCGTCTTGCCGGATGCGACCATTTCGACATGCACGCCGGCGACATCCTCCATCGGGCCGCCATTCGGCCCCTTTTGATGGACGTGTTGCGCCATCGCCGGAGCGGCGAACAGCAGCGCTGATGCGACGAGCAGGATCTTCTTCATCAGTAGGTTCCTATGTTTAGAGCGTAGAAATCGTAGGGCGGATGAGCGGAGCGTAATCCGCCGCCGAGGTCGTGGTTGAAACTCCGCGGCGGATTACGGCTGCGCCTCATCCGCCCTACGGAGGTGTTTCTCTTCGCGGCGGAAGATGATGTAGAGCGCCGGCAGAACCAGCAGCGTGAGGATGGTGGACGACACGATGCCGCCGATCACGACTGTGGCGAGCGGGCGCTGCACTTCGGCACCGGGGCCCGTGGCGATGGCCATCGGCACGAAGCCGAGCGAGGCCACCAGCGCCGTCATCATCACCGGACGCAGGCGCGTGAGCGCGCCTTCGCGGACGGCCTCGACGATCTTCATGCCCTCGGAGCGCAGCCGCTCGATGAAGGTGATGATGACGAGACCGTTGAGCACCGCGACGCCCGACAGCGCGATGAAGCCGATGCCGGCGCTGATGGACAACGGGATGTCGCGCAGCAGCAGCGCGGCGACGCCGCCGGTGAGCGCCAGCGGCACGCCGCTGAACACCAGCGCCGCATCCGCCGCCGATCCCAGCGAGATGAACAGCAACAGGAAGATCAACGCCAATGCGACCGGCACCACGATGGTGAGGCGCTTGGTGGCGGACACCAGCTGCTCGAACTGGCCGCCCCAGCCGATCCAGTAGCCGGCCGGCAGTTTCACCTTTTCGGCAACCTGGGCCTGCGCCTCGCTGACGAACGAGCCAAGATCGCGGCCGCGCACATTGGCCGACACCACGATGCGGCGCTTGCCGTTCTCGCGGCTGATCTGGTTCGGTCCCGGCGTTACCTCGATCGAGGCCACCGCCGACAGCGGCGTGTAGCGCATCTGCGACAGCGGCGAGTTGCTGTTCAGGGACGCGCGGGTTGCCGTGACAGTCGGCGTCTCGACGGCCGGCAACGGGATCGGCAGGTTCTTCATCGCCTCCACATCCGAGCGCATATGCTCGGGCAGACGCACCAGCAGATCGAAGCGGCGATCCCCCTCGAAGACGAGGCCCGCCTTCTTGCCGCCGACGGCGGTCTCGACGATGGCCTGCACATCCTGCACGCTGAGACCGAGCCGCGACAGCGCCGGACGATCGAGCTTCACCGTCAACACCGGCAGGCCGCTGACCTGTTCGGTCTTCACGTCCGCTGCACCGGGCACGCCGCGCAGCACGGCCTCGACCTTGCCTGCCGTTTCCAGCAGCTTGTCGAGATCGTCGCCAAAAATCTTGATGCCGACATCGCTGCGTACGCCGGAGATGAGCTCGTTGAAGCGCATCTGGATCGGCTGGGTGAGCTCATAGACATTGCCCGGCAACAATTCGCCCTGCCGCTCGATGGCAGCGACGAGATCGGCCTTGCTGCGCTTCGGATCCGGCCACTGGTCGCGCGGCTTCAGCATCAGGATGGTGTCGGCGACATTGGGCGGCATGGGATCGGTGGCAACTTCCGACGTGCCGAGCTTGGAGAACACCTCCTTCACCTCCGGCATTTGCAGCAGCGCCTTTTCGAGACGCAGTTGCATATCGACGCCCTGGGTCAGGCTGGTGCCGGGGATGCGCATGGCATGCATGGCGACATCGCCTTCGTCGAGACTCGGGATGAACTCGCCGCCCATCCGCGAGGCCGCGAATCCGGTGGCGACGAGCAATGCGACGGCCGCAATAGCGACGGCGCCACGGAAACGAATCGCGATACCGAGCAGCGGCAGGTAAACGCGGCGGCAACCGCGCATGAAGAAGTTTTCCTTCTCCGTCACCTTGCCGGTGACCAGCAACGCGACCGCAGCCGGCACGAAAGTCATCGACAGCAGCGATGCGCCTGCCAAGGCCATCAGCACCGTGAGCGCCATCGGCGTGAACATCTTGCCTTCCACGCCGGTCAGCGTGAGCACCGGCAGATAGACTACGGCGATGATCAGCGTGCCGAGCAGGCTCGGCTTGATGACCTCCCTGGAGCCGGCGAGAATCGTCGCGAAGCGTTCGTCACGGGTCAGCAGGCGCCCGCGCTTTTCCTGCTCATGCGCGAGCAGACGCAGGCAGTTCTCCACGATGATGACGGCGCCGTCGATGATGATGCCGAAATCGATGGCGCCAAGGCTCATGAGATTGGCGCTGACCTTGCTCTCCACCATGCCGCTGATGGTGATCAGCATGGACAGCGGAATGACCAGCGCGGTGGCCACGGCAGCTTTGAAATTGCCGAGGATGAGGAACAGGATGACGATGACCAGCAGCGCGCCTTCGAGCAGGTTCTTCTCGACGGTGGCAATGGTGGCCTCAACCAGCTTGGTGCGATCGTAGAGCACACGGGCGACGATGCCGTCCGGCAGCGACTTCGCGATCTCGTCGAGCTTCGCCGACACGCGCTGCGACACCGTGCGGCTGTTCTCCCCCATCAGCAGCATGGCGGTACCGAGCACGGTCTCCTTGCCGTCGAGGGTCGCGGCGCCGGTGCGCAGGTCGGTGCCGATCTGCACGTCGGCGACATCGCTGATGCGCACCGGCACGCCGCTGCGCGAGCCGATCACGACATTGCGGATGTCCTCGATATTGGCGACCTGCCCCGGCGTGCGGACCAGATATTGCTCGCCATTGCGCTCGATGTAACCGGCGCCGACATTGGCATTGTTGGCGGCGAGCGCCGTCATCACGTCGCGGAAGCTGAGACGATAGGCCATCAGCTTGCTGGGATCCGGCAGCACGTGAAACTGCTTCTCGTAGCCGCCGATGGTGTTGACCTCGACGACCCCAGGTACGGTCCTGAGCTGCGGCTTGACGATCCAGTCCTGCACGGTGCGCAGATCGATCGGCGTGACCGGCGATCCGTCGGCGTTCCTGGCGCCGGGCTTGGCGTCGAGGGCGAAGGTATAGATTTCGCCGAGGCCGGTGGAGATCGGCCCCATGGCGATCTCGATGCCGGTGGGCAACTGGTCCTTCACCTGCTGCAGGCGTTCACTGACCTGCTGGCGCGCGAAATAGATATTGGTGCCTTCGTTGAAGACGATGGTGACCTGGCTGAGACCGTAGCGCGACAGCGACCGCGTATATTGCAGGTTCGGAATGCCGCTCATATTGGTTTCGACGGGGAAGGTGATGCGCTGCTCCACTTCGAGCGGCGAATAGCCGGGCGCCTCGACATTCACCTGCACCTGGACGTTGGTGATGTCGGGCACGGCGTCGATAGGCAGGCGCGTAAAATTCCAGGCACCGAAGGCGGCGACGGCGAGCACGCCGATCATCACGAACCAGCGCTGACGGATTGAGAAAGCGAGGATGGCGTCGATCATTGCGCCGCTCCCTGGGCGAGAGCGAAGGCCCATCCGCCGTCATTGCGAGGAGCCCTTGCGACGAAGCAATCCAGAAAACCAAGCGAAGAAAGACTGGATTGCTTCGCTGCGCTCGCAATGACGAACATGGGGGTCAGGAGCTTAGTGGTCATGCGACGCCTCCGACTTGCCGAGCTCGGCCTTGACCACAAAACTGTTCTTCGCGGCGTAGCGATCGCCATCCATCAGGCCGAACACGATCTCGACATTCTCGAAGTCGCGGTCGCCGATCTCGACCTCGCGGGCCTCGAACTTTTCGCCATTGCGCACGAAGACGACGTTCTTGTTCTCGACCGTCTGCAGCGCCGTGCCCTTCACCGCGACCGGAACCTGCTTGGCGGAGAGAACCAGCCGGGCCGACACGAACAGTCCGGTGCGCAGACGCATGCCTTCATTCGCGACCACAGCGCGGACCAGCGCGCTTTGCGTATCGCTGCTGCCGACCGGCGACACATAGGAGAGCTGCGCCTCGATGGGCGCGCCGCCGTCGCCGACATCGATCTGCACGGTGTCGCCGATCCGCACCCGCGGCAAATCGCGGCGATAGACAGAGAGATCCACCCAGACGGTGGAGATATCGGCGACGATGAAAGCCGGCTTCTGCTCCGAGGCGTATTCGCCGAGCGAGATCTGGCGATCGATCACGGTGCCGGAGATCGGCGCGCGCATCTCATAGACCGAGAGACTCTGGTTGCTCTCGATCTTCGCCAGCAGCTCGCCCTTCTCCACGGTATCGCCGATGCGCTTCCTGATCTCGCGCACGACGCCGGGGAAACGCGGCGTCACCTGCACGAGCGCTTCCTGGTTCGGCTGAAGGATGCCGTTGAGAATGATGGAATTGCGCAGCGTGCCCGGAGCGGCGGTGAGAATCTCGATGCCCGCGGCGGCGACCTTGGAATCGGACATCTGGACGGCGCCCTCCTCCGCATGCGCGTGCCCCTTGTCGCCGTGGCCCTTGTCGGCGGACTTGGCCGCCGGCGCAGCATTGCTGGCGGGCGCGTTGATATAGACGCCGGCGCCGACAGCGATCGCTGCTGCGGCCAGCAGCATCATGAGTGGCTTGTTCATCGTGCGCTCCCCCGCGCCAGTGCAAACGGATTGCCGACCAGCCCCTCGATGGTGGCGACGGCGACATGGAAATTCTGCTGGGCTTCCTGCTCGCGCAGACGCGCCTGAGCGAGGCTGGCCTGCGCGTCGAGGACTTCGAGCAGCGAATAGCGCCCCTGCCCGTAGCCTTCGGAAATCGCCGCGGCGGCATCGCGTGCCTTCGGGATTCCGGATTCGCGCAGGATGGCGAGTTCGCGGAGCGAGCCCTGCAGCGTGTCATAGGCGCGGCCGGCGACGACGATCAGCGTGTTGCGATTGGCCTGACGCTCGGCCGCGGTCTTGGCGAGACTTTCCTGCGCGGAGAGGATGTTGCCCTGATTCTGATCGAAGATAGGGATCGGCACGGACACCGCGAGGCGCACCGCATTGTCGCCTGTATCGTTAAAGCGGCGATAGCCGGCAGAAACGGTGACATCGGGATAGGGCTTCAGGCGTGCCAGCAGCAACTGCGCATTGCGCTGGGCGAAAATCGCCTTCCAGCGCACCAGTTGCGGATTGGAATCGATCGCCGTCACAACGGCCTGGAAGGCCGGCGGGCGACCGGTGGAGTCGAGCCGCCCGGAGACGACGGAGAATTTCGGCGCGGTGTCGCCCATCAGGATCGCCAGCTCACGGCGCGCCGACGAGAGTGTCGCCTTGACGCGCTCGCGGTCGGCCTTCACCAGAGCGGACGCGACATCCGCGCGCCCGGTCTCGGCCACCGATGAAGCGCCAGCCTCGACGCGCCGCTGCAGCAGCGGCGAGATCTGGTCGATGGCCTCGACCTGTTCGTTCAAAATCTCGATGCGGCGCTGCAGGCCGAGCACGTTGAGAAACGCGATCGCCGTCTCCGACAGCACTTCCAGTCTGACGGCCTGCCGTTCGATCCCGGCGGCGTCGAGACCCGCCTGACCGGCGGCGATTCGCGCGTCACGCTTGCCCCAGAGCTCGAACATCTGGCTGATCTGCAGCGTCGAGTCCGCCGAGCGCGTACCGCGATAGGCGCCGGAACCGAGGGCGCCGTCGATCTCATAGGAAATTTCCGGATTGATCAGCGCACCCGACTGGATGCGCTGGCCGCGCGCGATGCCGATGTCACGCTCGGCCGCAGTGAGGCGCGGACTGGCGGCGAGCGCGCGCTGAAGCGCGGTCCCCATGGTGAGGGTTTGCGAATGGGCTACCCCCGTCAGCGGTGACGCGACGAGCAGCACAGCCGCGCACGCGAAACGCGTGGCGTATGTCGAGAACATGATGGAGACCTGACCGATAACGGAATCAGGGCGCTAGGCGCCCGGCGATGACGTTCAGGTCAGGATTTTGGGTGGACGCGGATCGATGGCGCGGGGCAAGCCACGACGCTCGGTGTCAAAAGACGCAATCGTGCGAACCGCGAGAACGACCGGCTTGGCAGTGACGACAAGCGGCTCCGCCGTCATCGAGAAGCATCCGTGGCAGTGATTGTCCGCAACGGTTCCCATGTCGGAATGACCGATGCCCCTGTCGGCGATGGACATGATCGTCTCAACCGATGGATTGGTCACATCGAGACCGCACAGGCCATGCATCGCGCCGGTGATCAGGTAAGTCGCCAGCACGAACGCAACCAGCACCCTGCGCGGAAGGCGCAGAATGCGAGAGCTGGACATGCGGGCGAACAACGTCACGAGAGCCTCATGGACTGATGCAAGCGAGGTATCACGGCCGGCGAAGACTGTCGATCCGCAATAGAGTTACATTCCGAAAGCCAGAATGTCGCAGCGACTCGCGGTTGTAGGGCGGATTAGCGGAGCGTAATCCGCCGCGGAGTTTCAACCATGGACTCGGCCGGCGGATTACGGCTGCGCCTAATCCGCCCTACAATCGCATATCATTGCGGCTGCGGCCCCAATCCGCCGGCGACCTCCGCCCAGATCGGCGCCTCCTCCTTGTACAGCGCGTTGGTGGCTTCCAGCGTCATCGCACTTTCATCGACGCCCTGGCTCTTGAGCACCTCGCGCACCCGATCACTCTTGCTGGCGGCAACGAACAGCGCATTGAGCTTCGCCACAACCTCCGGCGGCGTCTTGGCCGGCGCCATACATCCCTGAAAGGTGAGCAGCGAATGCACGCGCGAGGTCGCCCCCTGCTCCTTGAAGGTCGCCACATCGGGCAGCACATCGAGGCGGCGGCGGGATACGGCGACAGCACGACCCTTGCCGCTCTGCAGCACCGGCAGCGCCGCAGTATAGCTGCCGATGCCGGCTTCGATGGAGCCACCTGCGAGGTCGCTCCACATCGGCGCCTCGCCGCGGTAGTGCACGGCCTCCATCTTCAGCCCGTATTGCTTGTTGAGTTCGACGATGACCATGTGCGCGAACGAGCCGGCCGCATAGGTGCCGATATTCACCTTCTCGGTCTTCTTCGCATAGTCGATGAACTCCTGCAGCGTCTTCGCGCCGACCTTCTCGCTCACCACCAGCGGCAGGCTGCCGCCCGGCATCACCGCCACCCAGGTGAAGTCCTGCGGGACATTGTACTTGATGTCCTTGATGAGCACGGGATTGAGCATATAGGCGGTGGTGTTGCAGATCATCAGCGTATGGCCGTCGGGATCGGAGCGCTTCAGCTCCATCGCCGCAACGGCACCGCCGGCGCCCGCCTTGTTCTCGACGACAATGGTCTGCCCGAGTTCGCGCTGCAGATATTCGCCATAAAGGCGCGCGAATTGATCGGTCTGGCCGCCGGGCGCCGAGCCTGCGAGAATCTTGATGGGTTTCGTGGGCCAGCTATTGGCACGGACCAGCGAGGGGGCGCTCAACAATGCGGTAGCGCCTGCTCCTGCAACGACGAATTGGCGACGGCTCAGCAGACGCGACTTGTTTGGCACGGTCATCCTCCCGATGGTGATCCTGTCGCTTGCGGACAGGTGCATCGAGTATGAACTGCTTCGGTGCGAGAAAGCAAAGCTGTCAGAAGTTGAATTACGATGCGCGATGATGGCGTGCGGTAGTGTTATTCCGCATGACGAACCTCGAACGTAGGGCGGATTAGCGAAGCGTAATCCGCCGGCCGATTGAATGTGGCGAATAACGGCGGATTACGCCTTCGGATAATCCGCCCTACGGTAAATCACCCTACGGACTCGCTGGCTTATGGCTGCGGCGGAAAATGCGTGCGCCAATGCTGCGCGACATCGATACCGCGGCAGAACCACACGCCTTCATGCGCGCTCATATGTTCGAGCATCCTGATGAGCCCGCCAACACGGCCAGGACGGCCGATCAAACGGTCATGCAGGCCGATGGACAGCAGCTTCGGCGCGCCGGCCTCCCCCTCCGCATAGAGCACGTCGAAGGCATCGCGCATATAGGTGAAGAACTGCTCGCCGGTCGCAAAGCCGGAGTTCTCGTTGAAGCGATTGTCGTTGGCTTCATAGGAGTAAGGCACGACGAGGAACGGACCATGCTCGGTCTGCGCCCAGTAGGGTAGTTCATCCGCAAGCGAGTCGCGATCGTAGAGGAAGCCGCCCTCTTCGGCGAGCAGACGCCGCGTGTTGGGACCCGGACGCCCGGTCATCCAGCCGAGCGGACGCGAGCCGGTGAGACCTTCGAGGATCTCGATTGCCTTGCGGATATGCGCGCGCTCGGTCGCCTCATCGACATCGCAATAGTCGATCCAGCGATAGCCGTGGCTGACCATCTCGTGGCCGCGCGCGACGCAGGCCCTTGCGAGTTCAGGGTTCTGCTCCATCGCCCGCGCGACACCGAGAATGCTGACGGGCACCTTGAAGCGATCGAGGATATCGAGAATGCGCCAGGCGCCGCGGCGGCTGCCATATTCGAACACGGATTCCACCAATGGCACGCGCACGCCCTCTTTCGTCGGCACGCCGATATCGTTCAGCATGCCTTCGGAGACCGCATCGCCATTCGCCAGCGTGGACTCGCCGCCGCCCTCGATGTTCAGGCTGATGCTGACAGCGATCCTGGCGCCATCAGGCCATTTCGGATCGGGCGACGTCGCGCCGTAGCCGACGAGATCGCGGGCGATCATCGCATCGGGACGGATGTCGCCGGGCTTCATCGCTGCAGATTCGGACATAGGGCCTCCGGAATGGCGCGGTCGAGCGGAACGGTGCAGGCATCGTAACCGAAGAACCAGTCGGTTTCGGTCGGCCCGTGCATCCATGAATTGGCGATGGAGATCTGCTGGATGTCGGCAACGCGCGGGATGCGGATCATGGTGTAATGCGCGAAGGCGGTGGCGGGATCGCCGAATTCGGCGATGCAGCGGCTGAGGATGGCCGCATCCTCGATAGCCGCCGAACCGCCGGCTGCCATGAACGGACGCACCGCGTGGCAGGCATCGCCCATCAGCACCACGCGGCCCTTGTGCCAGATGTCGTTGCGCGCGCGATCGAAGATCGGCCAGACGGTGACGTCTTCGGCGGCTTCCGCCGCACGCCTGAGATCGGGATGCGCGCGATCGAAGGCGGCGATGAATTCGTCGCGGTCGCCTTTCACCGGCGAGCCGTCGCCCTCCCAGCGCGCCATCGGCAGCGCGGCCATCACATAGACCTCCTGACGATCGGGGGTCATGTAGTAAGCCAGCGTGTGCCGATCCGGCGCCCACCACTTGGTGCAGTCATCGATCGGTTCACCCTTGATGCGGCTGGCCGGGAACACCGCGCGCGGTGCAGAACGCCCGATGAAGCGCGGCTCTTCCGCGCCAAGGATGAATTCGCGGGTGATGGAACGGATGCCATCGGCGCCGATGGCGATGTCGGCTTCGGCGCTGGCGCCATTCTCGAAGCGCAGTGTGAGCGCATCGCCGCGCTCCTCGATGCCGGCGAGCTTATGCGAGAAGCGGATGGTGCCGGGGGCAAGCGGCCGCTGAAGCAACTGATGCAGATCGGCGCGGTGGATATTGACGAAGGGTCCGCCGAAGCGCGCTTCGCACTCGGCGTCGAAATCGAGCTTGTAGAGCTGCTCGCCCGACTCCCATGCGCGGCTGAGGAAGGCATCGGGGCGAATGCCGGTGGAGGCAAAGGCATCCTCGAGACCCAGCCGGCGCAGCACCTTGGAGACATTGGCGCCGAGAATGATGCCGGCGCCGATGCGCGAGAAACTCGGGGACTGTTCATAGACCGCCACCGCAAATCCCGCGCGCTGCAGCAGCCCCGCCGCCGTCAATCCGGCGAGACCCGCGCCGAGAACGGCGATCCGTGTTCCGCGATCCATCTGTCACCTCGTCGCAAGCGGCGGCCATATACGCAGGCGCCGATCATTCGATATCGAACGATTTTGCTTTGGACGAGCTATTTATCGCTGTCAAGCCGCGCGGACGAGCGCCTGCGAAACAAGCTACATGCAGCTATTTTGCGCGGAATTCGGCGAATTCTGCTGCGGTTTTAGGCAGCATTTTGGTTGATCTCCATCAAGGCAAAATCTAGATTTCATTCGATTGCGAATAATATCGGAGCGCGTGATTGCGGTCCGACTGCCGGCCTCCCCCCTGTCATCGAAGGTCAGACCATGAAATTCCGCGCTCGCCTCACCGCCGCCCTGGTCGCAACCCTGGCAACAGCCGGCGTCTCCACCGCCAAGGCGGCCGAGATCAATTTCATCACCGATTTCGGCTTCAACGGCCGCCACGCCTATTTCTACGTCGCCCGCGAGAAGGGCTACTACAAGGCCGAAGGGTTCGATGTGAACTTCGTGCGCGGCCAGGGCTCGGCTGATGCGATCAAGAAGGTGGCCGCTGGTGTCGCCACGTTCGGCTTTGCCGATGCCGGCTCGCTGGTGCTGGCGCGCGGCAATGACGGCGTGCCTGTGAAGCTCGTCTCCGTCGTCTATGCCAAGCCGCCGCAGGCGATCTTCGCCATCAAGGGATCAGGCATCAATTCGCCGAAGGATCTCGAAGGCAAGACCGTGGCCGACACGGCATCGAGTTCGGTGCGCCTGCTGTTCCCCGCGTTCGCCAAGGCCGCCGGAATCGATGCCAGCAAGGTGAAGTGGGTGGTGGCCGAAGGCTCCGCACTGCCGTCGCTGCTCGCCAATGGCCGCGCCGACGCAATCTGCCAGTTCTCGGTGGGCGAGCCGCTGATCGCCGCCGCCGTGGCGCCGAAGGACGTGGTGCGCATCAACTATGCCGACAGCAATCTCGATTACTACGGTAACGGCCTGATCGCCTCGGAAGAGATGATCGCCAAGAACCCGGATCAGGTGAAGGCCTTTGTACGCGCGACCATCAAGGGCATGAAGGACGCGTTTGCCAATCCGGCAGAGTCTGCCGCCATCATGGCGAAGTATGAGAAGGCACTTTCTCCGGCGGTCATCGAAGGCGAGACCAGGCTGGTGAAGGAACTCGCCGAAGTGAAGGGCAGCGCACTCGGCCATATCGAGCCGAAGAGCATCGCCAGCACCGTTGATGTGATGTCGGCGAACTTCTCGCTGAAGACCCCGGTGAAGCCGGAAGACCTGTTCGCGCCGGGCTTCGTCAACTGATGACCGCGGCCACCCTCTCCAGCAACGCACCGTCGCGGCCTGCCGCGGCGGTCGTTCCGGCGATCGAGATCAAGGGCGTCACCAAGACCTATCCCGGCAAGGGCGGCAAGGCCACGCATGCGCTGGGACCGGTGGACCTGCGCATCGATCCCGGCAGTTTCGTGTCGGTGGTCGGCCCCTCCGGCTGCGGCAAGTCCACGCTGCTGCGCGTCATCGCGGGCCTCGAAAAGGTGACCGGTGGCGATCTCAAGATCAACGGCACGCGGGTCAACGAGGTGTCGGCCGCCGACCGCGGACTGGCCATGGTCTTCCAGTCCTATGCGCTCTATCCGCACATGACGGTGCGCCAGAACCTTGCCTTCGGGCTGGAGAATTCCGGCATGCCGAAGCCGGAGATCGCGACCCGCATCGCGGAGGCCGCGCGCATGCTGGAAATCGACAACTACATGGACCGCCGCCCCGGCCAGCTCTCCGGCGGCCAGCGCCAGCGCGTGGCGATCGGCCGGGCCATCGTGCGCCGCCCAACCGCCTTCCTCCTCGACGAACCGCTGTCCAACCTCGATGCGGAACTGCGTGTCTCCACCCGTGCGGAAATCGCGGCGCTCCATGCCCGGCTGAAGTCCACGATGATCTACGTCACCCATGACCAGGTGGAGGCGATGACGCTCGCCAACCGCATCGTCGTGATGCGCGCCGGGCGCATCGAACAGGTCGGCACACCGCTCGATCTTTACAATCAGCCGGCGAACCGGTTCGTGGCGGGCTTCATCGGCGCGCCGCATATGAACTTCATCGAGGCGGAGGTGGCGGGCAGCACGCCGGATGGCCTGACGGTCAGGGCCGCAGACGGCACGATGATTGCCATCCCGCTGGAAGGGACCGCTCTCAAGGCCGGGGAAACCGTGTCGCTCGGCATCCGGCCGCAGCATATCGAGGTTGCGGCTGGCGGTACGGCATCCGGCCTTGCAGCAAGCGTTCGCATGGTCGAGGCGCTCGGGTCGGAAACCGTCATCCATGCCGAGGCCCTGGGACAGAAGCTTCTGGCGATCGTACCCGGTCAGCACCGTTTCGCGGCAGGAGACGTCATCACGCTCCTCTGGCAAAACGCTCCGCTGCATCTCTTCGGGGCCGGAGGCTCCCGGATCGGGACGGCCCAGCCTACCTGAAAGCCCCGCTTCACAACGCCGCAAGCCATTGATCTGCATGGCCTCCGGCAAGGGCCGGCAGTGTTTGCAATGGACGCAAGAGGAAGAATGCACCAGCATGATGGCAGGACGCCTCCGCCCCCTCCCCACGAGGGGGCAGGGTTTACAACGGACTGCCAGTGAGGCTCCCCGGTTATGGTTTGAGGAAAGCCTGCGTTCTGGTCATTCCGGCACGGCGTTTCAGCCCCCCTCCCCCTCGTGGGGAGGGGTTAGGGGTGGGGGGAGGCCTTTCCGGCTGGCAGAGTATCCATTGACTACAGACAGATTCTCCTCTCCAGCTTCCTCAGGAAAAGTTCTGCTTTTCAACCCCTTGCAGGCTCAGAGCCCCCCACCCCTTACCCCTCCCCACCAGGGGGAGGGGGGCGGAGAGGTCCTGCCATCATCCCGGTGCATTCGTCCTCCGTGCGTCCGTTGTAAACACTGCCCTCAAGGGGGGAGAGGGGCGCTGCGGCAAAAGGAGAGTGCCTGCCTCCTTATTGCCTCCGATGTAGACATTGCCGCGCGGGCCGGAGACCGCGATGGAGAAACCGCAGGTTTGTACCCAGCCCGCAGGCCCGGTCAGCGGGCGGCGCGCAGGGCTTCGGTCATCAGGCACAGTTCCAGGAAGAGGATCTGCGCCGCGATCTGTGCGGTGTTCGTGGTCGCGTCATACTGCGGCGCCACTTCCACCACATCCGCCCCCACCACATTGAGGCCCTTCAGCCCGCGCAGCAGTTCCATCACCTCGCGGGGCTGCAAGCCGCCCACTTCCGGCGTGCCGGTGCCCGGCGCAAAGCCGGGGTCGATGCTGTCGATGTCGAAGGACACATAGACCGGGCCGTCCCCCACCACCGCCCGCGCCTGCGCGATGATGGCCTCCATGCCCAGCCGGGGCACGTCTTCGGCGTGGATCACGGTCATGCCGCTTTCCTGCGAGAACTCCCAGAGATATTCCGCGCCACCGCGGATGCCGATCTGGATCGTGCGGGCCGGATCGAGCACGCCGTCCAGCACCGCCAGACGGAACGGCCCGCCATGCTGGAACTTGGCGCCCTCATAGGGTCCGGCCGTGTCGCAATGGGCGTCGATATGGATCATGCCCACCGGCTGGTCCGCGCCAACGGCCTTGAGGATCGAGGCCGAAATCGAATGATCGCCGCCGACGCTGAGCGGGCGCACACCGGCCTGAACCAGCTTGCGGTAAAAGGCCTCGATGTCGGCATGGCAGGCGGCCAGATCATAGCGGCTGCGCATCGGCACGTCGCCAATGTCGGCAATGCGCGCATTCGAGAAGGGCGTCACATCCATCACATGGTCGTAGGGGCCGATGCGCTCGATCGTCCGCAGCGCCCTCGGGCCGAAGCGGCTGCCGTTGCGGTTGGTGACGCCCAGATCCATCGGCACGCCGATGAGGGCCACATCCAGGAGGGCCTGCCCGGCCGCATCCAGCGCCTCTTCCACATAGGGCGCATCCAGAAAGGTCGGCACGCCGGCGAAGGGCCACTTGCGCGTGTCGGAGCCGGTGAACTGCGCCTGCGCGACTTCGCGGAAACGCGGATTGAAGATGTCGCCACCGGCGGCATTTGCGTATTTGGACCTGAGCGCTGCGAGCTTATCCTGATCGACCATTCCAGCCTGCTCCTTGAAAACACTGGCCAGAAGGCTAGGCAGGAAAGCAGATTTAGTACTTCGGGATTGTCCGAAGTGATCCCCGTTCTTTTCTGATGTTCCCGCGCCGCCGCTTCCGCCAGCGTGACAGGACAAACGTGTAAAAGCACGGCGGGAACAGACAGATGACCAGCAGACCAGACGCCCTTGCGGCGCATTTCACCCGTTGCGGCCTCCCCGGCCTCCTGCGCGCAGGCCAGTTGATTGGTCGTCTGCCCGGCTGAGCGCTGCGTTTCCCCGCCCCGCCCTTCCCAGCGATGACATGCCCGGTGCGCCTGATCCGGGCATGAACAGGAGAATGTACATGCCGGGTTTAACGATCCGAAACATCAGCAAGACCTACGGCTCCGCCTACGCCCTGCGGGACGTCAGCCTCGACGTGGACCAGGGGCAGTTTGTCTGCCTCCTGGGGCCCTCGGGCTGCGGCAAGTCCACGCTCTTGCGCATTCTCGCCGGACTGGAAACGCCGGACAGCGGCACGATCGGGCTGGGTGGCCAGAACATCACCGCCATGCCCGCCCACAAGCGCGACTTCGGCATGGTGTTCCAGTCCCTCGCCCTGTTCCCCCATCTCACGGTTGGCGAAAACATCGCCTATCCGCTGAAGCTGCGGGGCGCCTCCCGCGCCCAGTGTGATGCCGAGGTCGAGCGGCTGCTGGATCTTGTGCATCTTCCGGGCGTTGCCGGGCGCGCCATCTCGCAGCTCTCCGGCGGCCAGCGCCAGCGCATCGCCATCGCCCGTGCGCTTGCCCTCAAGCCCCGGCTCTTCCTGCTGGACGAGCCCATGTCCGCCCTCGATGCCAAGCTGCGCGAGGCCATGCAGGTGGAGCTGAAACGCCTGCAGCGGGAGCTGGGCATCACCACCTTCCTCGTCACCCATGACCAGCGCGAGGCGCTGACCACGGCCGATCAGGTGGTGCTCATGTCCGGCGGCATCATCCAGCAGGTTGCCCCGCCGGTGGAGATCTACAAGGCGCCGGTCAATGCCTTCGTCGCCGACTTCATCGGCGTCACCAATCTCCTTCAGGCCGAGGCGCAAGGGGCAGGTCAGGCTGTGGTGGCGGGCACGCCCCTCCACATCAGCGGGGCTCCGGCCAGCGGCACCTTCACCTTCTCCATCCGCCCGGAGGAGATCGACCTGCGGGATGCGGGAGCGCCCAACACGCTGTCCGGCACGGTCAGCTTCGTGCGCCATCTGGGCGCCTCGGTGGAGATCAGCGTCAGCGTGCCGGGCCTTGCCTCCGACCTTACGGTCAGCCCGCCGCTGAAGCACATGCCGCAGCTTTCCGTCGGGGATCCGCTGCACCTGCATATCCCGCCTTCGGCCTGCGTGATCCTGGGGTAAGATGATGAGCACCGCCAAACCCGCAAGTCCCCTGGGCTATCTTCCCGCCGCCGCGCCGGGCCTCGTGCTCGTGCTGCTGTTCGTGCTGCCCTTCGGCTCCATGGTTCTGATCTCCTTCTACAAGAACCTCGGCGGCGGCACCTATGAGGCGGTCTTCACACTCGCCAATTACGAGCGGCTGCTCAGCGCCTTCTTTGCCCGGCTGCTGATATCCTCCTTCAGCCTCGCCGCCATTGTGGCGGCCATCGCGCTGGTGATCGCCTTTCCCTTCGCCTGGCTTCTGGCAAATGCGCCGCGCAAGACGCAGGTTCTGTGGCTGATCTTCCTGCTGTCGGTCCTGTCCCTGTCGGAATCGATCATCGGCTTTGCCTGGTCCACCCTGCTGTCGCGCACGGCCGGCATCTCCAATCTCTTCGTGGCGCTGGGGCTTCTGGCCAAGCCGGAATCCTACACGCCGGGGCTCGGCGCCCTGATCGCGGGCGTGGTCTACATCGCCTTTCCCTATGCGGTGCTGCTGCTCTACCCGATCCTTGCCCGGGTGGACCCGCATATCGAGGAAGCGGCCCGCACGCTCGGCACCTCGCCGCTGCGCACCTTCTTCACGGTGATCGTGCCGATGCAGCGCAACCTGCTGCTGACCACGTTCCTGATGATCTTCGTCTTCACGCTCGGCTCATACCTGATGCCGCAGATCCTCGGCCGCCCGGCCAACTGGACGCTGTCCGTGGCCATCTCCGATCAGGCACTGCTGCAGTCGAACATTCCCTTTGCCGCGGCGCTCGCCATCTTCCTCGTGCTCGTCACGCTGCTGATTGCCGGCGCTGTCGCACTCTTCGGACGCAAGGAGAACAGCTGATGAGCCAGGTCCTGTTCCGCCGCCTCTTCTTCTGCCTTCTGGGCCTCGTCATGGTGGCGCCGCTCGCCGTGGTGCTCGGGGTCTCGGTCAACGAGAAGAGGTCGCTGACCTTCCCGCCGCAGGGCTTCAACATGGGCTGGTACAGCGAGCTTTTCCTCGACCCGGCCTGGTTCGGCGCCTTGCTCAACAGCCTGACCATCGCGCTGATCTCGGCGGCTGTTTCGGTTGCCATAGCCCTGCCGCTGGCCTGGTTCAGCTGGCGCTACCGGCTGTGGTGGGTGAAGGTGTTCGTCGCTCTGGGCCTGCTGCCCTTCCTGCTGCCGCCGGTCATTTCGGCCCTCGGCTTCCTGTCCTTCTGGACCCAGACCGGCCTCTACGGCCAAAGCTGGACGGTGGTGGTCAGCCACGGCGTCTTCCTGGTGTCGCTGCCGCTGGTGTCGATTTCCCTCGGCTTTGCCTCGCTGGACAGCGCCCTGCCGGAAGCCGCCGCCACCATGGGCGCGGATGACTGGAAGATCCTCAGGACCGTGCTGCTGCCGCTGGTCCGGCCCTACATCATCTCGGGCTTTGCCTTTGCCTTCGTTATCTCGCTCAACGAATACATCATCTCCTACATGACCATCGGCGCGGTTCTGGAAACACTGCCGATGAAAATTTTCAACTCCCTGCGTTACGGCTATACGCCGGTGATCGCTGCGGCATCCGTGTTCTTCGTTGTGGTGACGGTCGGGATCCTGTCCCTCGTCGCCCGGTTCTCGGACCTGCCAAAACTTCTCGGGGCTCCCGCAAGATGACAAGAAACCGCAAGGCCCTGGCCGATGCCACGATCTACCCCTTCTGGCTCGACAATCCGGCGGCGCCCGAAACCTGCGGCCACCTGATCGGCGCAACGGATGCGGATCTGGTCATTGTGGGCGGCGGCTTCACCGGCCTGTGGACCGCCATTCTGGCCAAGCAGCGCAATCCCGGGCGGGATGTGGTGCTGATCGAGGCGGGCAAGATTGCCCATGGCGCGTCGGGCCGTCCCGGCGGCATCGTCTCCACCTCGGTCATGCACGGGCTGATCAACGCCGCCCGCGTGTTCCCGAAGGACCTTGCCGCGCTGGAGCGCATGGGCAAGGACAATCTCGACGGCTGGCGCAAGACCATCGAGGACTACGGCATCGATGCGGATCTGGAATGGACCGGCGAGATGACGGTGGCCGTCGACAAGCGCCATCTGGCCGAGATCGACGAGGAATATGCCCTTGCCAGCGCGCATGGCCATACGGTGGTCAAGCTGAACCGGGAAGAGACGCAGGCCGAGGTGAATTCCCCGCTCTATCAGGGGGCCATGTGGTCGCGCGAGCGCAGCGGCACGGTGCATCCGGCCAAGCTGGCCTGGGGTCTGCGCCGTGTGGCGCTGGAGCTGGGCGTGCGCATCCACGAGCACACGCCCATGACCGGCGTGGAGGACAACGGCGGCACGCTGACCATCCTCACCCATGACGGGCGCATCAAGGCGCCGCGCGTGCTGTTTGCCACCAATGCCTGGGCCGCTGGCCATCCGCATATCCGCCGCCGCATCGTCGCGGTCCGCGACCGGGTTCTGGCGACGGAGCCTCTGACGGACGAGCAGCTGTCACGCCTCGGCTGGAAGCACCGGCAGGGCGTCTATGACACCCGCACCCAGCTCAACTACACCCGCCTCACCCGTGACAACCGCATCATCTTCGGCGGCCGTGTCGGCTATTACTTCAATGACCAGACCGACCCGGAGGCCGACCGGCGGATCGGCACATATGACCAGCTTGCGGGCTATTTCTTCAAGACATTCCCGCAGCTGGAAGACGTGCGCTTCACCCATGCCTGGTCCGGCCCGATCGACCTGTCCATGCGCCTTGCGGTGCATTTCCAGCGCTATTACGGCGGCAAGGGCGTCTGGGCGGGCGGCTACTCGGGCTTCGGCGTCACCACCACCCGCTTCGGCGCGGGCATCGGCCTCGACATTCTGGACGGCCACGAAGGGCCGGACCTCGACCTCGACTTTGCCCGCACCCTGCCCCGGCCCATTCCGCCGGAGCCGCTGCGCTGGATCGGCGCAAAGCTGACCATGTATGCCCTGGACGAAGTGGACGAAAAGGGCGGCTGGCGGAAGGCATGGGTCAATCTGGTTCACAAGATGGGTTTCCCGCTATGAGCAGCAGCACGTTCACCGGTCCGGCACCGGCCTACTTCACCCGCTCCCGCACCGTTTTCCTCAACGGCGCCTGGCACACCGGCACGGCCGGCACGGCGCTGACCGCCGTCAGCCCGTCCACGGCGGAAATCTTCGCCGAATTCGTGCCCGCCTCCCCGGCGCAGGCACAGGCGGCGGCAGAGGCGGCGAGCCTCGCCTTCCCCCACTGGCGGCGCACCAGCGGCGCGGAGCGGGCGGAATATCTCGCCGCCTTCGCCGAAGGCCTGCGCGCCCGCAAGCCGGACCTCGTGGCGCTTCAGATGCTGAACAGCGGCAAGCCCCGCTTCGAGGCCGAGATCGACGTGGAGGATGCCGCCGCCACCTTCGACTATTACGCAGGCCTTGCCCGCGAGATGGATGCCGGACAAGGCAAGCCGCTGGCGCTGGCCGATCCCGCGCTCGGCGGACGCAGCTTCCTGGAGCCGCTGGGGCCGGTGGCGCTGATCGTGCCCTGGAACTTCCCGATGGTCACCACCGCGTGGAAGCTCGCCCCTGCGCTGGCCGCAGGCTGCACCGCCGTGCTCAAGCCGTCTGAATTCACCACCCTCGCCGAACTCGTCTATGGCGACATCGCGCTCGCCTGCGGCCTTCCGGCGGGTGTGCTGAACATCGTCCCCGGCGGCGGGGCCATCGGCGGGGCGCTCTGCGCCAATCCGGTGTTCCGCAAGATTTCCTTCACCGGCTCTAATGCCACGGGCGCCCGCGTCATGGCCGCTGCCGCAGAACGCACCGTGCCCGTTTCGCTGGAGCTGGGCGGCAAGTCGCCGCTGGTGGTGCTTGAGGGCAGCGATCCGGCAACGGCGGCGGACATCATCGCTGCGGGCATCTTCTTCAATGCCGGCCAGATGTGTTCGGCCACCTCCCGCGTCATCCTCCCCGCCGCCTCAAGTGCCAGCATCGAGGAGGCCCTGCTGGCCAAGGTCCGCTCCCTGCGGCTCGGCGGGCCGGGACTGGCGGAGGCGGACATGGGCCCGCTGACCACGCGGCCGCAGTTCGGCAAGGTGCAGGCCTATCTGCGGCAGGCCGCAGCCGGCGGGCTCACCTGCCTGCACGGCGGCAAGGCGGCCGACATCGACGGCGGTTTCTTCATCGAGCCGACCGTGTTCCGCGATGTGCCCGCGAGCCATCCCGTCTGGCGCGAGGAGATCTTCGGACCGGTCGTGGCCCTCACCACCGCCTCCTCCCCCGATGAGGCGATGGCCCTTGCCAATGACACGGACTACGGCCTTGCGGCCACTGTCGTCGGCCCGGACGCGGACGAAGCGCAGGCCTTTGCCGCGCGCATCGATGCCGGCCACGTCTGGATCAACACGCCGCAGATCATCTTCCCCAACACCGCATGGGGCGGGTTCAAGGGCAGCGGCATTGGCCGCGAGCTGGGGCCATGGGGCCTTGCCGCCTATTGCGCCGTCAAGTTCATCACCCGGCCGTCCTGACCGTTCATGCCACCGCCCGGCGAGCCTGACTCATCGGGCAGTGGTGAAGCCCTTGCGGCGCCTGAGCCTTTCCAAGGCGCGATGCGTCAGCATCCAAAGCCTTGGCATCAGGGGCAGCCGCGCAGCAACTCTTCGAGGAAGTTCCAATGACCAAACTCACCGCGATGACTGCAGATGGCCCGGCGGGCCTCGAACCTTGCCAGGTGGTGCCTGCAGAAAGCCTGCTCAGCGCAGCTCCCGCCGAACAGGGCGCCGTCGTCTTTGATCAGGACGGCAAGACCTGCGGGCTCTGGGAGGCAACGCCCTATGCGGAGCGCATGGAAGACTATCCCTTCTTCGAGCTGGCCCACATTCTGTCCGGCGCTGTCGTGATCACGCCGGAGGGCGGCGCTCCGCAGCGGTTCTCGGCGGGGCAGAGCTACTTCATGGAAAAGGGCTTCACCGGCCGCTTCGAGGTCGTCGAGACCTGCCGCAAGGCCTATTTCGTCACCGGCTGACGCAACCGGAACCTGATCCCGGCGCCGCCCCTGCCCGGCGTGCGGCGTTGGCTTCGCGCGGAAGGAGGACTAAGCTGACATGCATGTGCCACTGGCAGCTGGAGCTAGCGTGAACCGGGAGCTTATCCCCCACGGTCAGATCAGTCTCGACACGGCGGATATCCGCCTCATCCGCATCTTCATCCGCGTGGTGGAGGCCGGTGGCCTCAGTGCTGCGCAGCCGGAGCTGAATCTCTCCCTCTCCAGCATTTCGGAAAAGATCTCCGCTCTGGAGCAGCGCCTCGGGGTGAAGCTGTGCAACCGCGGGCGCTCGGGCTTCTCGCTGACGGAGCATGGCCGCCAGGTCTTTGACGAGGCAACCCGGATGCTTGTGTCGCTGGAGCAGTTCAGCAAGCGCGTCTCGGGGCTGAAGTCACGGCTCACCGGCACCCTGTCCATCGGCATCGTCGACAACACGATCACCGATCCCAACTCCCCTTTCGCTGCCGCCGTGGCGGCGATGGTGGAGACGGCGCCCAATATCAGCTTTTCCGTGGAAACCCGCCCGCCGGGCGAGCTGCTGCGCGATGTGGTGGGGCAGAAGCTGGATCTGGCCATCAGCAGCTTCCCGCGCGTGTCGCTGGGCCTTGCCTATATCGATCTCTATGACGAGACCCAGAATTTCTACTGCGGCAAGAACCATCCGCTGTTCGCCGTGCCGGACAGCGAGATCGGGATCGAGACCGTGCGCAAGCACCGGATCATCGGCCGCAGCTACTGGGCCGCGCGGGACATCAAGATTTTCGCCATCTCGGCCCCGCATGCCACCGTTTCCAACATGGAAGCCGAGGCCCATCTCATTCTGTCCGGCGCCTATCTGGGCTACCTGCCGGATCATTTCGCCGCCCAGTTCGTCAGTCAGGGCCTGATGCGGTCCATCCGCCCCGACATCTTCTCCTACCGTGCCCGGTTTCAAGTGGCCACCCACGAGGACTGGAAGAAAAAGCCGCGCGTGCGCGCCTTCATCGAGATCCTCGAACAGATCTGCCAGAAAGGCTGACCCGCCCGTTTGTTCCGGGCGGGTCAGGTTTTGCTTAGCGGAATGGCCAGGGCAGGTCCATCGCGTCCTGCAGCATGCCGGACGGGAAGTTGAGGGACAGGGCCCATGCGAGGATGAGGATGATGCCGGCGGCCCCTGCGGTCATCAGGACGGTTGCGAGCAGCCCTGCCCTTGCCCTGACGATGAGGAAGAAGGGGAAGAACAGCAGCAGCGCGGCATAGAAGCCGATGAGGGCGGTGAGGCCGACGAGGCCCGCGATCCAGGCAAGGCCGCCCCACAGGCTGCCGATGCCCGGCTGGCCGACATGCTCTCCCGTCAGTTCCGCATCGAAATGCGAGTGATGCCCGGCCTTGCCCCGCACCAGCTGCGGGATCAGGATGGCCAGCATCACCAGCCCGATGATGGAGACGGACAGCGGGAACACCTGGCCGAGGAAGTCATGCTTGAGCGCGTCGTTGAGGGCGATCAGCAAGGCCCCTGCCATGGCCACGGCGAAGGTGATCTGGGGCAGATGCGCCCGCAGGGACGGCACGTCGGGCGCATCATCCACGTTGGGCACCACATGGCCGTGCTCGTCGATGCGGTTGCGCAGGCCGAACCAGATGGAGGCCAGCGTCATCAGGGCGATGGCGATGACGCCCGGGCGGAAGACGAAGTCC
>WPCJ01125388.1_pt1 | contig 24054 bp, 22 predicted proteins | sample 5399831 | NCBI WGS metagenome assembly WPCJ01 (sample SAMN12869470, study PRJNA574797) | sludge metagenome | isolation source: wastewater treatment of pH10 | place: China:Beijing | collected 2019-05-20 | reverse complement strand
CTGGTCGTCACCGGCAAGGCCCGCGCCGCGATCCGCCGCGCCACCCGCGTCGCGGTGCGCCGCCAATATGCCGGCCTCGGCCGCCAGATTCTCGAGCGAGCTTTCTCGCGGGCCGAGCGCGCCTTCTCCGACGAGAAGCTCAAGGCGGCGCTGAAACGCCTCGCCCGCAACACCGTGGACGACGTGCTCGCGGCGGTCGGGCGCGGCGAGATGTATTCCGGCGACGTGGTCAAGGCGGTTTATCCGGATCTCGAACCGGAGAAGCGCGGTTCGGCCGACGGAAAACCGGGCGCGGCCGTCAGCGGCAAGGGCTGGTTTGAACTGCGCCAGGGCGAGAATCTCAAGTTCAAGCTGCCGGGCGAGGCGCCGGACAACGCCATTCCGATTCGTGGCCTCGGCGGTGATCTGCCGGTGCGCTTCGCGCCGCATGGCGGCGCCGTGCCAGGCGATCGCATCGTCGGCATCCTGACGCCGGGCGAGGGGGTGACGATCTACCCGATCCAGTCGCCGGCGCTCGCCGCCTTCGACAACGAGCCTGATCGCTGGCTCGATGTCCGCTGGGACCTCGACGACAAGGCGCCACAGCGCTTTCCGGCGCGCATCGCCCTGAAATCGATCAACGAGCCCGGCTCGCTTGCCCAGATCACCACGACGATCGCGGAGCATGACGGCAATATCGATTCCGTCGCGATGAACCGGCCGAACCAGGATTTCACCGACGTCACCATCGACCTCACCGTCTGGGACCTCAAGCACCTCTCGGCTATCATCAGCGAATTGCGCGAGAAGCGGGTGATCAGCCGGGTCGAACGCGTGGTGGGGTAGGGGACGCTGTTGTCTAACGCTCGTGCTCGCTCGTTCGTCGCATGAGTTGGTGTCCTTCTGGCGATACCGATCATGCGCCGAACCAGGCCTGAGCCCGGCTGTCGAAACGATGTCCGCGAAAATGAAGGCGTCCGACTGTTCCTGTCCATCTACCAGGCAGGTCTGCTCCGGGCTCTTCGCTAGACTTCGACCGCGATCAACGCGCGCATGAAATTGCGGCGGCGCTGCTCTCGCCCTAAACCCTCTCCTCATGGAATGGACCGACGAAGGCACGATCATCGGTCTCAAGGCTCATGGCGAAAGCGCCGTGATCCTCGAGGCGATGACGCATGAGCACGGCCGCCATCTCGGTCTCGTCAGGGGCGGGCGTTCGGCCAAGGCGCAGGCCTCGCTCCAGCCAGGCAACCATGTCTCGCTGACCTGGCGCGCCCGGCTGGACGAGCATCTCGGCGAGTACAAGGTCGAACTGCTCACCTCCCACGCTGCCCGTCTTATCGCGGCCCCGGTGGCGCTCTACGGGCTCGGGACCGTTGCCTGCCTGCTGCGCCTCCTGCCGGAGCGCGATCCGCATCCGGGGCTCTATGAGGGGCTCTCCGTCCTCGTCACCCATCTCGACGAGGCCGAGATGGCGCCGGCGCTGATCATCCGCTTCGAGCTCGCCATGCTCACGGAGCTGGGCTTCGGGCTCGATCTGGCGCGCTGCGCCGTCACGGGCTCGCCCGACGATCTCAGCCATGTCTCGCCGAAATCCGGCAAGGCGGTCAGCCGGCGGGTCGCTGAACCCTATCTCGACCGCCTGCTGAAGCTGCCATCCTTCCTCGTCGAAGGGCAGGGTGGGCGCAGGCCATCCCCGGCCGATATCCTGTCGGGTTTCGCCCTGACGGGCTTCTTCCTGCGCCGCCATATCCTCGATCCGCGCGGCCTGCGCGAGCCGCCGGAGCGGGCGCGATTGGTCGAAATGGCGACGCGCGCTGCGGCGAATGCGCCGCCCGCCGAATCATCCACCGGCTAAGCATGAAATGGCGGTCCCCACGTTTGCGCCGGGGGCTTCGTACCTGCATTGTTCTGGCGGGCTGATTCGCGCTGTGCCATAGAAGCCGCGCGAATTTTGGACAAGACGAGGGCTGACGCAGCATGGGCAAACCGGTCGATCCGCCGCCGGAAGACGAGTCCGAGCGCATCGATCTGAAATCGGCGCTCGAAGAGCGCTATCTCGCCTATGCGCTCTCCACCATCATGCACCGCGCCCTGCCGGACGCGCGAGACGGCCTGAAGCCGGTCCACCGCCGCATCCTGCACGCCATGCGGCTGCTGCGGCTCGATCCCGGCCAGGTCCACAAGAAATGCGCCCGCATCGTCGGCGACGTCATCGGTAAGTTCCATCCGCATGGCGACCAGTCGGTCTATGACGCGCTGGTGCGCCTCGCGCAGGATTTCGCCCAGCGCTACCCGCTCGTCGACGGTCAGGGCAATTTTGGCAATATCGACGGCGATAACGCCGCCGCCTACCGTTATACCGAAGCGCGCATGACCGAGGTCGCGCGCCTGCTCCTCGACGGAATCGACGAGGACGCGGTCGATTTTCGCGAGACCTATAACGGCGAGGACGAGGAGCCGGTGGTGCTCCCGGCCGCCTTCCCGAACCTGCTGGCCAACGGCTCGCAGGGCATCGCGGTCGGCATGGCGACGTCGATCCCGCCGCACAACGCCGCCGAGCTCTGCGACGCCGCGCTCTACCTGATCCAGCACCCGGAGACGACCTCCGAGCAGCTCATGACCTTCGTGCCCGGCCCGGACTTCCCGACCGGCGGCATCATCGTCGAGAGTCGTGCCTCGATGGCTGAGACCTACCGCACCGGGCGCGGCGCCTTCCGCACCCGTGCGCGCTGGCATGCCGAGGATCAGGGCCGCGGCACCTGGTTCGCGGTCGTCACCGAGATCCCCTATATGGTCTCCAAGGGCCGGCTGATCGAGAAGATCGCCGAACTCCTCAACGACAAGAAATTGCCGCTGGTCGCCGACCTGCGCGACGAGTCGGCCGAGGACATCCGCATCGTCATCGAGCCGCGCGCCCGCAATGTCGATCCCAACCTGATGATGGAATCGCTCTTCCGGCTCTCCGAGCTCGAAGCGCGCATCTCCATGAACATGAACGTGCTGACCGGCGGGCTGGTGCCGCGCGTGCTCGGGTTGGCCGAGGCGCTCCGCGCCTGGCTCGACCATCGCCGCGAGGTTTTGCAGCGGCGTTCGCGCTTCCGGCTCGGCCAGATCGACAAGCGCCTCGAAATCCTGCGCGGCCTGCTCATCGTTTATCTCGATCTCGACCGGGTGATCAAAATCATCCGGGAGGAGGACGAGCCGAAGATCGAGCTGATGAAGGTCTTCGACCTCACCGAGGTCCAGGCCAACGCGATCCTCGACACGCGCTTGCGCGCCTTGCGCAAGCTCGAGGAGATGCAGCTCAAGACCGAGCTCGACGAATTGACCAAGGAGAAAGAGCAGATCGAGACGCTGCTCGGCTCCGAGGCGACGCAGTGGAAGACGATTGCTTGGGACATCCGGCAGGTGAAGAAGACCTTCGGACCGGAAACCGCGATCGGCAAGCGCCGCACCGATTTCGCGGATATGCCGGAGACCGCCGATATCGACCTGACCCAGGCGATGGTCGAGCGCGAGCCGATCACGGTCGTCATCTCCAAGAAGGGCTGGATCAGGGCGCTGAAGGGCCATGTCCAGGACAAGTCGAGCTTTTCCTTCAAGGGCGACGATGCGCTCCAGACGGCGTTCTTCACCGAGACCACGGCGAAGGTGCTGGTGCTCGCCTCGAACGGCAAGGTCTTCACGCTGGATGCTTCGAAGCTGCCGGGCGGCCGCGGCTTCGGCGATCCGATCCGGCTGATGATCGAGCTGGAGGAGACGGCGGAGATCGTCTCCGCCTTCCCCTACAAGCCGGGCTCCAAGCTCCTGATGGTGACGAGCGAGGGCAGGGGTTTCGTTGCCCCGACCGACGATGTCGTTGCCAACACCCGCAAGGGCCGCCAGGTGCTCAATGTCGACGGCTCGCATGTCGCGATGCTGGCGGCGCCGGCCGACGGCGACCATGTCGCGATCATCGGCCAGAACCGCAAACTGCTCTGCTTCCCGATCTCGGAAGTGGCGGAGATGGGGCGCGGCAAGGGCGTGCGCCTGCAGCGCTACAAGGATGGTGGCCTCTCCGACGCCAAGACCTTCAACCTCGCCGACGGTCTGACCTGGCTCGACACCTCAGGCCGGACCTGGACGGTCACGCAGGCCGATCTGCTGGAGTGGCTCGGCCACCGCGCCGAGGCCGGCCGTCTGCCGCCCAAGGGCTTCCCGAAGAGCAACACGTTCGGAGGGTGAGGCAAGGGCTGGCGTCACGCTCGGGCTTGACCCGAGCATCTCGTGACCTGCGCCCTCCCGGCGTGAGCTTCTCGGGTCAAGCCCGAGAATCGCGTCCGATCAACGGCTTGCCGCAGAAAACGGAATCAACTTCGCAACCGCCTGAAGCAGATCTTCAGCGAATTTCTCGCCCGATGACGCCGGCTTCGAGGCCGATCGTGATCTTGTCGGTGACGGCCCACTGGACGCCGGCCCGGGCTTCGGGGCGCACCGCGATGCTGCTGCGGCTGAAGGGCGAGGAGAAGTCGGTCGCGCCGAAGCGCCAAGTCTCGTTGGCCGCACTCAATCCCACCGTCGTGTAGAGCAGCACGTCCGGCGTCACCAGCACGCCGGCCTTCACCTTGAAGGCGCCGGCGAGGTCCCGCGTATAGGCGACATTGCCGAAGCTCGGATAGCCGTAGCCGCCGATGGCCGGCATGTAGTCGATCGTGCCGGCGACACCGTAGACGAAATCGCCTTCGCGCCGCATCGTTCCGGCCTCGAGCCCGATTGTCGGGCCGGCGCTGGTCCTCATATGCTTGCTGCTGGTGACCTGGAAGCCCGAGGAGATACGGGCATAGGACCCCTCCCATTTCGGCGACAGGCTGGGCTGATCCCAGGCGAAGGAGGGCAGCGGCGCAAAGCCGGAGAGGGGCAGGAAGGCCTGCGCCTGCGCCGATGCGCCCGCACCGACCAGAGCGGCGAGCGTCGCGGCGGAAAGAAGCGGAAATCTCACGTCGAAAGCATCCTCGCGACAGCGTACCCCGTCCGAACGCTAACATGGAGCGAGGCGAATGTCGCGGTTTTGTGGCCTGGCGGCGGGGCCTCAGGCGATCTTGGTCCTGAGCTTGAGGAAGCGCAGCGTCCGTTCCGCCGTCGCGAGATCGAGCTTGTCATAGGCATCGACATCGTCGTCGACGTCGCGTGAGGAGAAATAGAGCCGTCGTGCGCGCAATTGTAGGATGGCGCGGAAGGCGGTGGCGCCGATGCCGAGCGAGCGACAGGCGACGGCAATGCCGCTGGAATCGCGTTGCATCAGCACGCGCAGCGCCTGTTCGATCGAGATGCCGGCGATCTCGGACAGCACCTGTGAGAGGTGATAGGCGCGATCCTCGTCGGCCAGCATGACGAGCACATCGTCGACTTCGCGCACTTTGGCGGCAAGGTCGGAAAGCAGCAGCTTGACCTCGAGGCGTTGTTGACGTGCCTGGCGGGCGAGCGAGACGCCTCCTTCCGTGACGGGCGCGGCACTGCCGCCGTCGGAAAACTGTTCGACGATCCGCAGCACGCGCTGGGCGCGGTTCGGGGCGAGGTCGGAACGACGGGCAAGCGCGCCGGTGATGGCGGCATCGCCTTCGCCGCGCTCCAGCAGCCGGTCGAAGCCGCGGTCCGAGAATGCCGCGCCTTCATTGGCGCTGACGGTGTGGAGCACCTTCTGATCGCCACGTTCGACGAGGATGTCGGTGACGCCCTCCGACAGGCGCGCGCGCTCGGCGATGGCGACGAGATGCTGCTGCGACTGGCTGACAGCGATGGCGGCGAGGTCGGTATCGGTCAGAACGGGAGAAAGCGACAGTACCAGCCGCGCGACCTCGGCATTGCCGTCGCCGCCGAGCGTGACCGCGACATTATGCGGCAGGGTCGGTATGGCGGCGACGCAATCGGCATAGCCCTTGCGGTCCTCGTCGCCGAGATGGCTGAGCGAGCCGGCTGCGATCTCGCCGTAATGCTCCTTCACGGCCTCGTTCGGGTCGTGGTCGAGCAGGAAGAGGTCGGTGACGGCGTGGAGAAGCTGCCGGCGCGAATCCGACGACATATCCGCCGGCATTCGGGTCAGATTACGCAGCATGAGGGCCCCCGCGACAAAGTAGTGGCGTCACTCTGCGCAGATCCGGCTTGATTTACTCTTAAGGCGATCACGCTCTTTTCCGGACAACGGGGCGGTGACGCCCCGTTGTCTCGTCACTGATCAGCCCTGCTGCCCGGAAGAGTCAGCCAGCTAGGGCTATGCGCAAGCGGGTTGTGCTCGTCTTGCCAGAACACTGTCGACCACCACCATGGCGATGAGCGACAGCCCGACCAGCGGAAAGACGAGCCCCCCGATGGCGAGCAAGGCGATCACCACCCGCAGCGTCGCTTTCTCATTCGGCAGCGGCGGCACGCCGAGCGAGCCCTGCGGGCGCCGTTTCCACCACATCGCCAGAGCCGAGACGCAGAGCAGGACGATGGCCAGGCAGGCGGCAAGCATCACGAACTGGTTCGTCAGCCCGAATTCCTGCCCCATATGAACGTTGATGCCCCATTCGAGCGCTTTGCCGAGCGGGCCGTAATCGGCATAGCTCATGTCGATCAGTGGCTTGCCGCTATACTGATCAAGATGGATGACGCGCTGCAGCGCCATGTCCTTCGGATAGACCGAGCCGCTATAGACCCCGCTCGGTCCACCGGGAAGGTTGACGGCATAGCCGCGCGTCAGGCCCAGTCGATCGAAGGCCGCGACGGCGGCGTCGAGGCCGATCGGCTCGCCGCTCGGCGCCTGGGATACCGGCAGCTTCGCCTGTTCGAGGGACCATGTCGTCGGCGCGACATGGGCGAGATGTTCGTCCGACATCGGCAGGGCGACGCGAACCCCGGCGGGATAGCCGAAATTATGGCCGTTGGCCCATTGATTGACCTTGGCGCCCCATAGCACCGACCAGGGCATGCCGGTGATCGCCAGGAACAGGATGAAGCCGCCGGCGACGAGACCGGTCACGGCATGGAGATCGCGCCAGAAGATGCGCTGGCGCGGCTTGCCCCTGACCGTGATCACGCCGCCGCTCTGCTTGCGCGGCCACCACAGATAAACCCCGGTCAGCACCAGCAGGATCGCCCAGCCGCCGGCAATCTCGATCACGCCATTCGCGATCTGCCCGAAATAGGCGAGGCTGTGGATCTGCCGGACCACCCACATCACCGTGCCCTTGTCCGGAATCTGACCGAGCACGCGAGCATCGTATGGGTCGACATAGACCACCATCCGCGTCCCGCTCGGATCGCGGATCGTGACCTCGGCGGAAGCGGTTGCCGTTTCTGGAGGGATGTATTTCACCGCCTGGCCGGGGAAGGCTTTCAGCGCCTGCGCGACGATCTCGAGGGGAGGCCGCTCGCTGGCCGTGCGGGCCTCGACCCGTTTGACGTCGCGATGGATCAGACCGTCGATTTCGGCCCGGAAAAGGTAGAGACCGCCGGTCACGGCCAGCAGGATGAGGAAGGGCAGGGTGATCAGTCCGGCATAGAAATGCCAGCGCCAGACGGCGCGATAGAGGGATGCGGTGGGCCGGCCCGCGCGTTCGGGCGCGGCCGCTGCCGTTGTGACGGTTGTCATGGACAAATCCTGGTCTGAGCTGAAGTGAGGAGGAGCTTCAGACCAGGGCAGGCGGAGCGCGGGCGCCGAGCGGATAGCCCGGCACGGACGGAGACGAGACCTGTTCGGCCGGCAGTTTGCGGGCAAATGAGCGGGCAGGCTCGCGTGCGACGAAGACCGATGCGGGTGCGACCGGAGGCAACGCGATCGCCGCGGACAGGCACAGCGTCGCGCAGCAATCGGGCAGTCTCGCGCTGTCTCTATCCGGCGCAGGATCGGCCGGAGCCGTCTGGCCGGGCGCACAAAGTGGATGGACGAGATCGGGCGAAGGCTGCGCCGACAATCCGGCCGCGAGCGCGACCAGCGTCGTCTGCAGGACGAGGACATAGACGGCGACGAGCGCGATCGCGCTCCTTCGCCAGCTCATCCGTCCCGCAGCTTTCGTCATGAAGTCAGGCTTAGCCAATCTGCACGGCCAGCGGAAGCGGGCGTCGTGACGCGCCTGTTCACGCTGGCAGGCAGGCCGGACCGAGCGGCTCGAAACTCTTATAGGTCAGGACGAATTCCTGGTGGCCGAGCTCTTCCGATTTTGTCCGGCCGCCCTGGCCGAGCGAGACCACGAGGTTGCGGATCTCGGTGCCGACCTCGTCGAGCCCCGCACGGCCTTCGAGGATGCGCCCCGCATCGACATCCATATCCTCCGCCATCCGGCGATAGGTCTCGGGGTTGGCGCAGATCTTCACCACCGGCGAGATCGCCGAGCCGACGACCGAGCCTCTGCCCGTCACGAACAGCACGCAATGCGCGCCGCAGGCGATCAATTCGGCGATCTCGGCATTGTCGTTGATATTGGGGAAACCGAAGCGAACCTCGCCATCCGGCACGACGTCGAGCAGGTAGAGTCCGCCATGCGGCGGCACGTCGCCGGGCTTGATCAGGCCGGAGATCGGCGAGGCGCCGGATTTGGCATAGGCGCCCATCGACTTCTCCTCGATGGTCGAGAGCCCGCCTTCGGCATTGCCGGCCGCGAAGGATCCGTAGCCCAGCGTGGCATAGTAGCGGGCGGCCTTGGCCACGGATTTCTCCAGCTCCAGGCCGAGCTCGTGCGTGATCGCGCGCGCCGCCATGATGTGCTCGCAGCCGATCAGTTCGCCGGTTTCCTCGAAGATGCAGGCCGCGCCTTCCGCGATGAGCTGGTCGAAGGCGCGGCCCGCCGCCGGATTGCCGGTAATCCCGGAGGTCCCGTCCGAGCCGCCGCAGACCGTGCCGATCACGAGCTCGGAGACCGCCATCGGCACCGTCTCCTGCGCGTCGAGCTGGGCACGCTGTTCTTCGACCCAGGCCCGGCCCTCGCGGATCGAGGCGCGGGTGCCGCCCGTGCCCTGGATGATGATCGTCTTCACCGGCCGGCCGCTGGCGCGCACCGCTCGCTCCAGGGCGTATTTGTTGAAACTCTCGCAGCCGAGCGAGACCAGCAGCACCGCGCCGACATTGGGATGGGTGCAGAGTTGCTCCATCATCCGCTCGGCATAGGGGTTCGGGTAGCAGCCGGGGAAGCCGATGGCGTGGACGCCTTCCTCGCGCCAGGGCAGAGCGATCTCGCGTGCGACATGGTGAGCGCATTCGACGAGATAGGCGACGGCGATCGTGTTGCGGATGCCCTTGCGTCCGTCGGAACGCAGATAGCCGCGCATCGTGCTCATGCCGAGGCTCCCGCCTTGCGTTCGTCTTCGAGATGATAGGTCGGCGTATAGTCGCTGCGCATGTTGTGGACATGGACATGCGCGGCCGGCGCGATCGTCTCGGTCGCGACGCCGATCGGCGCACCGTATTTCAGGATCTTCTCGCCGGCTGCAATCGCACGACGGGCGACCTTGTGGGCGAGCGCAATGTCGCGGTCGAGCGCGGCCGGGCCGGAGTCGGTCTCGATCGTCTCGCCGGCCTTGAGGCGAACCCGCGCGACGAGGACATTGTCGCGCGGATCGAGCAGGATGAGGCGCGGATCGTGGGTCATGGTGAACCGCCCTTCGGAAGGAGGGAACGCGTCAGAACTTGCCGTACTGGAGATAGGCCTTCTGCGGATCGGTGCCGGCGAGGATCGCGGTGCGGACCTTGTTTTCGGCCGAGATCGCGGCCTCCGACTTGTCCAGGACTTCCTCGATGATCTCGGTGGGGATGCGGACGACGCCGTCGCGATCGGCGAGGATGTAATCGCCCGGCCGAATCCAGACCTCGCCGATCTTGATCGGCTCGTCGACCGCCTTGGGCAGCCAGGCGCCGACGATATCGCGCGGCGTATAGGCCTTGAAATAGGCCTGGAAGCCCATCTCGACCATGAATTCGGTGTCGCGCGAGAGCCCGTCGATGACGCAGCCACGCACGCCCTTGTTCTTCAGCGTCTCGGCCGAGAGCTCGCCCATCAGAGCGACTTCTTCGGTGTTCGGCTGGCAGACCCAGACATGGCCGGGCTTGGCGGCGGAAAGCAGGCCGGTCCAGCTAAGCAGCGTCTCATGCGCGTCGAATTCGCCGAACTTGCCTTCGACCGTGAAGGCCGGCCCCGCCAGCTTCTGGCCGGGCAGAAGCGGGCGCAGTTCCGGGGGCAGGACAAAATCTGTCAGGCCCATCGCCCGCATCGTGTCGTGGATGATGCCGGTATAGCAGCGCTCCAGCCTGTCGGTCAGTTCCTGGCTCATCGTTCCTCCGGTCGGGCCACTGTCATGCGGATCTGCCGCCGGGCCGTTGCCGCTAGAGTGTCGGGAGGAAGCAGACACGGCAAGCGCGTTTTCCGCGCGTCGCTGATGCGTTTCAATCGGTTGAATCGGCGCGGTTCACCCGTTCCCAGCCCTGCGGCATCAGGCGCTCCTGCGGCAGGAAGCGCGCCTTGTAGGCCATCTTCGGGGAACCCTCCACCCAGTAGCCGAGATAGACGTAAGGCAGGCCCAGGCGGCGCGCCCGGGCGATATGGTCGAGCACCATGAAGGTGCCCAGAGAGCGCAATTCCAGACCGGGATCGTAGACCGAATAGACCATCGAGAGTCCGTCGCGCAGTGTATCGGTCAGAGCCATCGCGAAGAGATCGCCTTCGCCTCGCCCGGTGAATCCGGAATCGGGGCCGCGGCGGCGATACTCGATCAGGCTGGTCTCGACATGGGTGTCCTCGACCATCATCGCGAAATCGAGCGCCGACATCGTCGCCATGCCGCCGTCGGGGTGGCGCTCGTCGAGATAGGAGCGGAACAGGGAATAATGCTCGGAGCGCGGCCGCGGCGGCAACGCCTCGCCGATCAGGTCGCTGTTGCGGGCGAGCACCCGCCGGAAGCTGCGCGATATCCGGAAATCGTCGACGCAGACCCTGACTGAGACGCAGGAGCGACAAATCTCGCAGGCCGGGCGATAGGCGATGCTCTGCGAGCGCCGGAAGCCGCCCTGCGAGAGCACGTCGTTGAGCTCGCGTGCCCGCGATCCCACGAGATGCGTGAACACCTTCCGCTCCTCGCGCCCCGGCAGATAAGGACACGCGGTCGGCGAGGTCAGGTAGAATTGCGGGGCATCCCGCAATGGGCGCGTCACGTCGGCTGGCTCCCCGGAAGCTTCCGACTCTCAATGTAACATCGGCCGCACCGGCAACAAGCGCGGCGCGGCCGATCAGGAGTGGTTTCGCGGTCTTTTGACCTGGCTCAACCGGTCAGGCGCGGACGATGACGAGTCCGGTCAGCAGGTCATGGCCCATGCGCCGGTCCTCGCGGGCGAAGCCGCAGGCAACATCGACGAGCCAGAGCAGAAAGGTGCCGGCGGCGACATAGAACAGCAGCGCATGCACGGCCGCCGCCAACCCGTCGGGACGGCCGCCGGTAGTGGTCTCGACCCTGAGGCCCGCTATGCGCATGCCCCAGGTCGACTGCTTGCGGCCGCCGATCGTCAGTGCGGCATAGCCGAGTGCGGTCGCGACCGTCGCAATCGGGATCAGCAGCCAGGTCGCGCCGAAGGTGACCACGCCGAGCACGAACAGCAGGAGGAAGACCAGCCAGCCGAGGAAGAACAGCACGACGATGTCGACGAGCCAGGCGAACAGTCGCGAGCCGAGAACGCCGCTGACGTTCTGGTAGGGACGCGGCTCCAGCGCCGTGACCGGCGGCTGGCCATAACGGGTATCGCTCATCGGGACTTCGATCCTCCATCGGCGCGCGGAATGCGTGCCCGGGAGATAATGTTTGTTTAGCGGGCCGGTTCTGCAAGACCACGCGGCAGAATCCGCCGCGGCGCGAAGCCGTTCTTGGCCAAGGCATCCTCGATCGCGCGCGAATGCGCAGCCCCGCGCGTCTCCACGGTAACGTCGAGCGTGACGCCCTTAGCGGGTACGTCGAGGAAGAGCCGGCCATGGCTGACCTCGAGGATATTGGCCCCTTCCTCGCCGAGCAGGCTCGCGATCTTGCCGAGCAGGCCGGGCCGGTCGCTGGTTGTCAGGCGGAAGGCGACGATGCGGTCGTCGCGCTCCAGTTCGCGCACCATGATCGCGGCGAGCAGGCGCGTGTCGATATTGCCGCCGGTGAGCACGAGTCCGATCTTGCGGCCGGCATAGCGCTCCGGCTCCTTCAGCATCGCGGCGAGGCCGGCTGCGCCGGCTCCTTCCGCGAGGCTGTGCTGAAGGCTGGCATAGGCGTTGACCGCGCGCTCGATCAGATCCTCGCCGACGAGGACGATGTCGCTGACGAGCGCCGAGATCACCGGAAGCGTCAATTGACCGACGGTCTTGACCGCGATGCCTTCGGCAAGTGTCGGGCCACCGATCGGCTGGTCCTGTGCCTGCACGGCATTGAAGAAGGAGGGGTAGAGCGTGGCTTCGACGCCGATCAGCTCGATGCCGGGCTTGATCGCCTTGGCTGCGACGGCGTTGCCGGCCATCAGGCCTCCGCCGCCGAGCGGGATAACCAGCACGTCGAGATCGGGTGCGTCTGCGAGCATCTCGCGGGCGATCGTGCCTTGCCCCGCCATCACGGCGGCGTCGTCATAGGGATGGACGAAAGTGAGCTGTTCGCTGCCTGCCAGTTCATGCGCCTTGTAGGCGCATTCGTAGAGCGTCTCGCCATGCAGCACGACGCGCGCGCCATGGGCACGCGTGTTCTCGACCTTCACCAGCGGCGTCGTCTCGGGCATCACGATCGTCGCCGGGATGCCGAAGCGCTTGGCGTGATAGGCGACCGCCTGCGCATGGTTGCCGGCCGACATCGCGATGACGCCGCGCGCCCGCTCGGCCTCGCTCAGCGAAAGCAGCTTGTTGACCGCCCCGCGCTCCTTGAAGGAGGCGGTCGCCTGCATGTTCTCGTGTTTCACCAGCACGGTCGCGCCGGTGAGCTCCGACAGGCGCGGTGCCGGCACCAGCGGCGTGCGCAGCACATGCCCCGTGATCCGCCCGGCCGCGGCGTCGATGTCCTCGGGGGTGATCGCGAAGTTTTCGCTCATGCTCGGCTCTCGATTCCGGTCGACGCTGACGGAGAACAGGGCCTCACACCCGTCGCGGCGTCAATTCGCCATCGCCGAAAAAGCCGCCGGGGCGCCAGATCAGCACGATCGCCAAGAGCGAGTAGACGGCGAGGTCGCGCTGTTCGATTGGCAGCGTCGCCGACCAGATCGCCTCGAAGGCAGCGATGCAGAGCCCGCCGAGCGCCGCCCCGCTGACCGAGCCGATGCCGCCGAGGATCGCCGCGACGAGCGCCTTCAGGCCGAGCGAGAAGCCGCCGGCGAAACCCATTCCGCCATAGATCGCGGTGACGATGACGCCGGCGATGCCGCAGCAGGCACAGGCGATGATCACCGCGACGTCATGGACCGCGCGCGCATCGACGCCGAACAGCGCGGCGGTCTTCGCATCGTCCGAGACGGCCCGCCAGGCTCGCCCAAAGGCTGTGCGCCGGATCAGTAGGACGACGCCGAGCGTGGCAGCAAGCCCGATCGCGGCGAGTGCCAACGCGAGCGGATTCAGCGTAACGATGAAATCACCGGCATGGGCCAGCGCGATCGGTGTGTTGAAGACGGGTGGCAGCCAGCGCAGTTCCGGCCCCTGTGCCAGCCGGAGATATTCCGACATCGCGATGGCAAGTCCGATCGTGGCGATCAGCATCTGCTGGCCGGTGGCGCGTTCGAGATGGCGCAGCACGAAGCGGCCCATGGCGAAGCCGTGCAGGGCACAGACGGCGATCGCGACGGTGAAGGCTACCGCCAATCCCGAAAGTGGTGTCGAGATCGAAAGCGAGAGCAGCAGAGCGACACCCACGACGGAAGCGAGCGCCCCCAGCGCCGCGAATTCGCCAAAGCTCAGGATGATCCGCCCGGTCAGCCCGTAGACGAGCGCATAGGCTGCCGCGAGCATGCCGTAGATCGCCGCAGAAGGCAGGGAGCTCAGGCCCTGCTGCAAGCCATAGGCGAGTCCGGCGGGGATGGCCGGCAGACTGTCTGCCTCCGGTTCTGCCGGGTCTGGCGGCGGCGAGGCCCGGTCCTCCAGATAGAAGCGGCGCAGCAGGTAGAAGCTCGCATCGGCCATGGGCCGTCCGTCCGAGGCGATGCCGATCATGGCGCCGCGGCTCGGCCCGGTTCCTTCGCTTGCAAACAGGCAATCGATGCTGCGGTGGCGCGACAAGCCGTCTCCGAGCTGGACCCGATAGAGCAGGCGGAGGGTCCGCGGCGCGGGCCCTTTGCCGGTCCGTTCGATCTCGATCCGGGCATTCGGCGGGTTGAGCGGCGGGATCGCCTGCCGGCAGAGCCGCATCTGATCGGTATCGAAATCGACGCCACAGCCCGCGAGGGCGAGCGTGGCGAAGGCCAGAATCGGCAGGAGGAGGGGGCGCATGCAGGCGCGACGGTAGCGCCTGCCGGGCCATGGTGTCATCCCGTGCGCGGTACAGCGCGCAGCGATGCGCCGGAGACAGGGGACCATGTGACGAGAAGGCGCCCTTTCGGGGGCACGATCCGGCATCTGCACAGCGGCATTGCATGCCGCAGTGTGTGCGGGATGATATCCTCCGCTGCTGCGCTCTTCTGCTTACGCGCCGGCCTTCAGCTTCTTCGCAACGCGCGGCGCGAAATAGGTCAGCACGCCGTCGGCACCGGCGCGCTTGAAGGCGAGCAGGCTCTCCAGCATCGCCTTGTCGCCGTCGAGCCAGCCATTATTCGCGGCGGCCATGATCATCGCGTATTCGCCCGACACCTGATAGGCGAAGGTCGGCACGCGGAAATGGTCCTTCACTCGCGCCACCACGTCGAGATAGGGCAGGCCGGGCTTGATCATCACCATGTCGGCACCCTCTTCGAGGTCGAGCATCACCTCCGCGATCGCCTCGTCGGAATTGGCCGGGTCCATCTGGTAGGTGCGCTTGTCGCCGACGAGCGTCGCGTTGGTGCCGATCGCGTCGCGGAACGGGCCGTAGAAGGCCGATGCGTATTTGGCCGCGTACGCCATGATCTGCACGTCCTCATGGCCCTCGCCGTCGAGCGCCGTCCGGATCGCGCCGATGCGCCCGTCCATCATGTCGGAAGGGGCGATGACGTCGGCTCCAGCATCGGCCAGCGCGAGCGCCTGCCCGACGAGGATCTGGACGCTGGCGTCGTTGAGGACGCGCTCGCCTTCCATCACGCCGTCATGGCCGTGCGAGGTATAGGGGTCGAGCGCGGCGTCGCAGATGATGCCGATCTCCGGCACCTCGCGCTTGATCGCCCGCACGGCGCGGCACATCAGGTTGCTGGTATTGAGTGCCTCCGACCCGGTTGGGTCGCGCAGAGCCTTGTCCACATAGGGGAAGGGCGCGATCGCGGGGATGCCGAGCGCAGCGGCCTCGGCGGCCCGGCGCACGGCTTCGTCGATATTGAGGCGGTCGACGCCGGGCATCCATTCCACGGGCGAACTGGCCTCGCTGGAATCCATCAGGAAGATCGGCCAGATCAGGTCGTCGGTCGTCAGCGCCGATTCACGCACCAGCCGGCGCGACCAGTCCGCCTTGCGGTTGCGCCGCATGCGGCGCGTCAGGCCGAGCGACGGCACGTCGTCATGGCGGGATTTCGGGGTCGGGAAAGGCCGCACGACCGGGGATTCCATGGCGATTGCCTCAAGCGGTGAACTGTACGGGCGCGGCTTTCGTCATGCGGGCGAAACCGGCCATCGCTTTCCATAACACATCGGAACGATTCCAAAACAGGGCGCATGGTCGCAAGTTCGCGGAGTGCCTTCCTGAAGCCCTGCGCTTTGACAGTCTGGTCTGGGTGCAGGCCGTTACTGCAAAATGTCCTGGATTTCAGGTCCTTTGCCGGGAAGCGGAATTCTTGACTTCGCTCAAGGGGTGATAGATCCCCAAATTTTCGGAAGGGGAGCTTGTGTCTCGGTTTGGATGGCGAGATTTGTGATAATCCAGATGTCTTCTGTTCTTCTGTGGACGATAAAACGTATGAAATAGATGTTGTTCTCGGTGGTAATTTTATAAATTATGTCTTTTCCTGTCTTTCCATAAAATCTATCGACGATTTTATCATAATAATAAGCTTTTCCGATAACATCCAGGCCGAGTATCGTTCTTTTGAATTGATCGCCATCATATGGATTTCCAAGAATGCTTAAGGAGCGAACTGCTTTCTCAAATTTCTGGGCGGACAAGTTATCGATGAATTCGGTCACGATGGCTTCGATATCTTGAAGCTTGGCGCCCGCTTGAGGAGTCATGCCTGCTGTCTGTGCGAATCCGCTGAAGGCGGTACAAAAGAGCAGCGTGGCGGTGAGGAGCAGGCGAGTATAACTTAGCACGTCATCGTCTCCCAAGTCTGGGGAAGATGAGCGCAGATCTCGAGTTTTCGCAACCGTCACGGCGGTGTGACGTAGCGGATGAAGGATGGAAGCCTGTGGCTGGAGGGCGGTTGGCCCAGGGGGCTTGCATGCCGTTCTGGGAAATCTGACCTGGTCCCTCGCCTCTGGCCCGCTCGCGTTGACAAGCCATGCCCCGCCTTCCAGAACCGCTGCCCACGGAAGCGGGATCGGACCATGACTGAAGATCGCGAGATCATCTGCGAGATTCGCGGCGCCGCCGGCGTCGTGGTGCTCAACCGCCCGAAGGCGCTGAACGCATTGAGTCTCGGCATGGTCCGCGAACTCGCCCGCGCCCTCGACGCCTGGGAGAACGATCCGCAGGTCACGCGCGTCGTCGTCGTCAGCGCGAGCGAGAAGGCCTTTTCGGCCGGCGGCGACATCCGCTGGCTGCATGATTGCGGCAAGGCCGGCCGCCATGACGAGATGCTCGCCTTCTGGGGCGAGGAATACATCCTCAATCACCGCATCAAGACCTATTCCAAGCCCTATGTCGCGTTGATCGACGGCATCGTCATGGGCGGCGGCGTCGGCATCTCCCTACATGGCAGCCACCGCATTGCCGGCGACCGCTATCTCTTCGCCATGCCGGAAGTCGGCATCGGTTTCTTCCCCGATGTCGGCGCGACCTATGCGTTGCCGCGCCTGAAAGAGGGCTTCGGCAGCTTTCTGGCGCTCACCGGCGAGCGCGTCGGTGCGGCCGATGCACTAGCGGCCGGGCTTGCGACTCATGGTGTCCCGAGCGAGCGCATGGCGGAGCTCGCCGACGCGCTGACCCGGCCGGGCTTGGTCGACGACATTCTCGCCGGCTTCACGCTGCAGCGCGGACCCGGCCCCCTGAATGCAGAGAGGGCGATGATGGCCGTGGCCTTCACCGCCGGCAGCCTGCCGGAGGTGATCGCGCGCCTGCATCAGGCTGCCGACAAGGGCAGCGCCTTAGCCGGCAAGCTGGTGCAGGCCATCGCGGTGAAGTCGCCGACCAGCGTCGCCATCGCCTTCGAGCAGATGCGGCGCGGCGCCGGGCTCGATTTCGCCGAGGCCATGCGCACCGAATACCGCATCGTCTCGCGCATCGCCCGCGGCCATGATTTCTACGAGGGGGTGCGTGCGGTGGTGATCGACAAGGACCAGGCGCCGCGCTGGCTGCCGGCGACACTCGATGAGATCAGGCAGGCGGATATCGATGCCTATTTTGCGCCGCTCGGCGCTGACGAACTGAACCTGGAGGGCTGAGCTTGGGTCTGGGCGGAGACGGCGAGGCCCTGTGCGGTGCCGGGATGGGTGAAGCCGAAGGCAAGCGGGCGAACCGCTGGCGCGTTGTGCTCGTCTGGTTCCTGCGCCTGCTCTCGGCTTTCTGGCTCGCCAAGGGACTGACGGCCTGGATGGTGATCTTCGGGCTGCCCGGCAATCCGCAGCCACCCTTCGAAAACCGCCTGCTGAGCTATCAGGCGATCATCGTCTATTTCGCGGTGATCGATCTCGTCGCTGCCGTCGGCCTCTGGCTGACCTCGACCTGGGGTGGTGTGCTCTGGCTGCTGGCCGCGATCAGCCAGATGCTGCTCGGATTCTTCTTCCCGCGCTTCGTGCCGATGACGGCCTGGCTGGTCGGCCTCTATATCGGGCTGATCGCCGTCTATTTTCTGGCGACCTGGGCGGCCGAGAACGAGGCCGAATAGCAGGTTTCCGTGGCGGCCGCTTCGCTCGTTCGACCTCTCGATTGCCCCGAGTCATGGTAAGAATCGCTTTAGCTTAAGCGTTTCTGGCTTCACTTAGGATTCACCCAAAGGGGTAAATCCCTGATTCATCCTGATATTTAAACTCGTTTTCATCCGCTCCAGCTTATGGTGTTTTTCAGAAGCGGACCGGGAGGCAAATCCTGGCCGACACACAACAGGCGGGATATACCATGAAAGCGAGCGTCAAGACTTCCGAGGTTGCCAAGACTGGCGATGCAGATCTCAACGTGAAGCCTCTTTATCTTGAGTCCCTCACGCTGGTGGAGCGCCTGCATCGCCGTCTGCTCGATGTCATCAAGGATGAGTTCGAGCGCCGCGGCCGTGACGACGTCAACAGCGTGCAGGCCCTGCTGCTCTACAATATCGGCGATGCCGAACTCTCCGCCAGCGAGCTTCGTACCCGCGGCTACTATCTCGGCTCGAACGTCTCGTACAACGTCAAGAAGCTGGTCGAGCTCGGTTATCTCCACCATGCCCGGTCGCGCATCGACCGCCGTTCGGTCCGCATCAGCCTGACGGACAAGGGCGCTGCTGTGCACGATATCGTGAAGGGCGTCTACGATAAGCATGTCCGCACGGTCGAGCAGATCGGCGGCATCGCGGCCGATGACTTCGAGCGGATGAATAACGCCCTGCTGCGCCTGGAGCGCTTCTGGACCGACCAGATCCGCTACAAGCTCTGAGATATCGGCTGCTTTCCGGCGATTGCCGTATGCCCGCCTACCGGAGCACGGCTGGGACGACGTCCCGGCCGTGCCGGCGCGCTTTTCGGTTTGGGTCGAGGTCCCGCTGTGGTTTTGCCGCCATGCATGCGGCAAAAGAGGGCCATGCCCTAAATTCGCCTCTGTCATCACGCCTCGTTAACTGTGCTAGGACACGGTCGACGGTCGAAAGCTTGTCCGTCGCGCCATCGCCTCGCCAGCGTCGCCCGTTCCGGCGACGTTTTCTTGTGGCGAGCATGCTTGCGTAAAGTCTTGAAGAGGGAAGAGATGTCGCAATTGAGCCTGACCCGCCGCGAAACCGTGCTGGCCCTGCTGTCGGGCGCTGCCACGGCGGCCGCGGTTCCGGCGTTCGCCCAGCAGGCAGAGTGGCGCCAGAGCTACGATGCCGGCGCGCGCAACGCGGTGGCGCGCTCCTCGACGCCGATGCTGTCGCCCGAGGCGCTGCAGGCGACCGAGCAGGCGATCGTGGCCTATCGCGACCTCGCTGCGCGCGGTGGCTGGCCACAGGTTCAGTTGCCCGAGCGCATGAGCGTGGGCGCCAAGGGGCAGGGCGTGGTGGCTCTCCGCCGCCGCCTGATCGTCACCGGCGATCTCGACGAAGCCGCAGGCGACAGCAACGTCTATGATTCCTATGTCGAGGCGGGCGTGCGCCGCTTCCAGTCCCGGATGGGTCTCTCGACGACCGGCTCGATCAATCGCGCCACCATTGCCGCCCTCAACGTCCCGATCGACCGCCGCATCCGGCAGCTTGAGACCAATGTCGTCCGGCTGCGGAGCTGGTCCGGCAATCTCGGCGGACGCTATGTCGTCGCCAATATCCCGGCCGCGATGGTCGAGACCGTCGAGAACGGCCATGTCGCGACCCGCCACGCCGCCGGTGTCGGCAAGATCGACCGTCAGTCGCCCTTGCTCCAGACCCGGATTCCCGAAGTCAATTTCAACCCGACCTGGACGGTTCCGGCCTCGATCATCCGCAAGGATCTGATCCCGACCATGCGCAAGCAGCCGAACTACCTGACGGAGAACAAGATCCGTATCATCTCGCCCAGCGGTGGCGAGATCTCGCCCGCCAGCGTCAACTGGAATTCCGACGAGGCGACGCGCTACACCTTCCGCCAGGACCCGGGCGGCGAGTTCAACTCGCTCGGCTTCGTGCGCATCAACATCCCGAGCCCGCATGGCGTCTACATGCACGACACGCCGTCGAAGGGCATCTTCGGCGACGATTACCGCTTCGTCTCCTCGGGCTGCATGCGCGTCCAGAATGTGCGCGACTATGTCGCCTGGCTTCTGAAGAACACGCCCGGTTGGGATCGCGCCAAGATCGACGAAACCATCCAGTCCGGCCAGCGCGTCAACGCCCGCATCGCCGATCCGGTAGCCTGCTACTGGGTCTATGTCACGGCCTGGGCCACGCCCGATGGCGGCGTGCAGTTCCGCGACGACATCTACAACAAGGATGGCCTCGGCCCGGCCCCCGTCGCGGCGTTGCAGGGCGATCAGGATATCTGACGTTCCAGTCTCGCGCGCTCAGGAAAAGCCCGCCGCCTTGCGGCGGGCTTTTTCATGGATTGCCGGCGTCAGCGTGTCAGCCAGGACGGCGCGACATAGCCGACGCAGCGCGCTTCTCCGGGGCCTGGGTTCATGACTTCGAAGGCCGAAACGGGGCAGTTGTTTCCCGGTGCGGGGTTGTTGAGGCGAGAGACGTTGCTGTAGCCGTCCGCAGACCAGCGATAGACGCTGGTGGAGCCGCCAGGATAATATTGCCTGGTTACCGTCCAGGTTTCGGCTGCCGCTTCCTGGCCCATCAACGGTATCGACAGGACGAAGGCACTCGCGCCCCCGAGAAGGACCTTCTTGAGCTGCGTTGAGATCGGCACAGCCGAATCTGGAACGCGGCTCGCGTTCTGTTTTGGGGCGTTCTGTGTCATCGAGAGGCATCCAGTGTTGCGCTGGGTCACCCGCAGCAAACCGCAAGCCATAATTCGTTAACCATAAAGATGGGCGCTTGATGTCCGTTGCCGCAGCTGCTCGCTTTCGGCTTCGCGCAACGTGGGGCAGGAACTTGGTGTCGCTAAGCGACTCATCTGGATGCCAGAGCTTCCGGGTATTGCCGAGGGGGCTTTGCGCCGGCCGTTCGTCCTCGGTTGCCCTCGTCGGAGGTCCTGGAAAACCGGCGTTCGAAACCCCGGGAGCCGGAGAATTGGCGGCTGCGGCGATGCAGCTTTTCCGCCGCGGCATCTATCGCTTGGACAGCCCCCCGCCCCATGATAGGGGAGCCGCGACGAAGCCGGGCGCCCACCGGCCGTTGAACTTCAGGAGCCGGACATGACCGACGCCGCGCTGGACAAGCACCTCTCGAACTCCTTCTTCGGGGCTTCGCTGCACGATGCCGATCCCGAGATCGCCCGCGCGATCGACCTGGAGCTTGGTCGCCAGCGCGACGAGATCGAACTGATCGCCTCCGAAAACATCGTCTCCCGCGCCGTGCTCGAAGCGCAGGGTTCGGTGATGACCAACAAATATGCCGAGGGTTATCCGGGCCGGCGCTACTATGGCGGTTGCCAGTTCGTCGACATCGCCGAAAAACTCGCGATCGAGCGCGCCACGCGCCTCTTCGGCTGCACCTATGCCAACGTTCAGCCGAACTCCGGCTCGCAGGCCAATCAGGGCGTCTTCATGGCCCTGATGCAGCCCGGCGACACCTTTATGGGCCTCGACCTCGCTGCCGGCGGTCACCTGACCCATGGCGCACCGGTCAACCAGTCCGGCAAATGGTTCAACGTCGTCTCCTATGGTGTCTGCGTCGTCGATCAGATGATCGACTATGACGCGATGGAGCGCCTCGCCGTCGAGCACAAGCCGAAGGTCATCGTCGCCGGTGGCTCGGCCTATGCCCGCCATTGGGACTTCGCCCGCTTCCGCGAGATCGCCGACAAGGTCGGCGCCTATTTCATGGTCGACATCGCCCATTTCGCCGGTCTCGTCGCCGGTGGCGCGCATCCCTCGCCGTTCCCGCATGCCCATGTCGTCACCACCACGACGCACAAGACTTTGCGCGGCCCGCGCGGCGGCATGATCCTGACCAATGACGAGGCGATCGCGAAGAAGGTCAATTCGGCGATCTTCCCGGGCATCCAGGGCGGCCCGCTGATGCATGTCATCGCCGCCAAGGCGGTCTCGTTCCACGAGGCGCTGCAGCCGGAGTTCAAGACCTACGCCCACGCCGTCGTCGCCAATGCAAAGGCGCTGGCAGAGACCTTGAAGTCGAAGGGCTTCGACCTCGTCACCGGCGGCACCGACAACCACCTGATGCTGGTCGACCTGCGCTCGAAGAAGCTGACCGGCAAGGCGGCGGAAGCCGCGCTCGGCCGCGCCCACATCACTTGCAACAAGAACGGCATTCCCTTCGACCCCGAGAAGCCCATGACGACCTCGGGCATCCGCCTCGGCACCCCGGCGGCGACCTCGCGCGGCTTCGGCATCGCCGAGTTCAAGCAGGTCGGCGAGTTGATCGCCGAGGTGCTGGACGGGCTCGCGGCCCATGGCGAAGAGGGTAACACCGCGAGCGAGCAGGCGGTCACCGCCAAGGTCAAGGCGCTGACGGCGCGCTTCCCGATCTACTGAGGCCGGGGCAGGCAATCATCCGGATTCGAGCTCAGGGGAACGTACCCTTGAGCTCGAACATGATCAGGTTCTCGGTCTGGTTTCCCATGTCTGGGCGGTTCCTGCGGCTGAGATCCACGCCCAGCTTCAGGCTCTCGGCCACCTTGTATGAAGCCGAGGCGCTGCCGGTGACGTTGTCGTCCTTGATATTGGCGGCAACCGACAGGCCGAAGCGATCCTTGTTGGCGCTGAGCCGCAAGGTCAGATCGACCTTCGGCTTCGTCAGGTCCAGCTTGTTGGCCGCGGTCAGGCTGATCACGCCGTATTTGAGACCGACTTCGCTGGTGATCTCGGGCGCCTTCGCGTTGGCGGTGACGATCTGCAGCGACAGATCGACCTTGAGCTGCTCCCATGCCAGCTTGCCGGTCACTTTTCCGCCATAGCGTTCGGCCGTCGGATCGAAGATCAGGCCGCTGACGCCGAGCTTCAGCGCGCCGACCTTCAGCACCTCGAACTTGAGCTTTTCCAGCTCCCGGATTCCCATGCCGTAGACCGAGCCGGAGGGCTTGGTGACATAGAGCGCGACGCCGGCGCCGACCGCGAGCACCGCGCCGACGACATAGAGAACACCCTTGTTGTGATCGACCCAGACGCCGAGCGCCGATGATTTCGCCGCGTCCTCGAAATTCTTGAGCTGCTTTTCCAGAGCCTTGAACTTCGACGATTCCTTGATCTGCTTGAGATAGGCCTCGGTCGCGGCAGTGCGCACGCCGTCCATGACGGAGGATTGCAGCTTGCCGATCTCCTCGGGGGTCAACTGGGAGCTGGTGTTCGGGCTGCGGGATTTTGCGAAGCTCAGGACGGCATTCTCGGCCGCTTTGAGCAGGGCGGGATTCTTGAAGGTCTGGATGAGGCGTTCCGGAGACCGGGCGATCTCGGAATCGAGAAGGTCGAAGGCCAGCAGCACCAGGCCGCCGAACGCTTCGCTCATGTTGCCATCGTTTCCTGCCATGTTAGAAGCTCCGCCGCGTGTGCTGTGAGGATCGAAGTTTGGTCGTCTCGGCATGCTCCGAGGTTCATCGCGGCCGCATCATAGCAGCAGCGGCGCCTTGACGTCTGGCGCGGGAACCGGCGCTGGAGCAAAGAAGCGTCGGCCGTCTCGCCCACCGGGCATTCCGAAGGATTCGCGCATGCGCTGCCCTTATTGCAGCTCCCTCGATACGCAGGTGAAGGATTCCCGTCCCACCGACGATCATGCCTCGATCAGGCGCCGCCGGGTCTGCCCGGATTGCGGCGGCCGTTTCACCACCTTCGAGCGCGTGCAGTTGCGCGAATTGACCGTCGTCAAGCGCTCGGGCCGGCGTGCGCCCTTCGATCGCGACAAGCTGGAGACCTCGATCGCGCATGCCCTGCGCAAGCGCCCGGTCACGCCGGAGCGGATCGAGCGCATGGTCAACGGCATCGTGCGCCAGCTCGAAAGCTCGGGCGAGGCGGAGATCCAGAGCTCGGCCATCGGCGAGCTGGTGATGGAGGGGCTGAAAGGGCTCGCCGACGTCGCCTATGTCCGCTTCGCTTCGG
>WPCJ01174596.1_pt1 | contig 24095 bp, 23 predicted proteins | sample 5399831 | NCBI WGS metagenome assembly WPCJ01 (sample SAMN12869470, study PRJNA574797) | sludge metagenome | isolation source: wastewater treatment of pH10 | place: China:Beijing | collected 2019-05-20 | reverse complement strand
CGTCCTTGCGCTCGCGCGGCGACACGGCCATCGCCATCATCGGCATGCTCTCGGGCAGCGGCATCAGGTCAGGCACCAGGCGGCCGGCCGCCAGCGTATCGCCGGTGCGGGCGGCTTCGACCTTGCCGAGCGCCACGGTTTCGCCCTCCTTGGCCGCCTCGCGCTTCTGCGTCTCCTGGCCCGTCACCCGGAAGATGCCGGAGACCTTGCTCTCCCGGCCATCGGCCGAGCGAAGCGTCGCGCCGTCGGCAACCGAGCCGCTGAGCACGCGCGCCACGCACATCTTGCCGCTGCGGGTGATTTGCATGGTCTTCATCACCTGCACCACGGCGCCGGGCCCGTCGGCGAGCCCGAGCCGGGCACGGGTTTCCCTCACCGTCGGCGCTTCGTGGCGGATCGCCTTGAGCAATCGGGTGATGCCGTTGCCGTGCTCGGCCGAACCGATGAACACCGGACAGATCTTGCCTGCCCGCATCTCATCGACCAGGTCCTTGAAGATCAGGTCTTGTTCCGGCTGCACGTCCTCGAGCAACTGCTCCATCAGCACGTCGTCGAAATCGGCGATCTGCTCCAGCATCGCCGTACGTGCCGCAACTTCTTCGGCCTTGTCTCCATCGGGCAGGGCGACGATCTCGCTTTCCTTCGCCTCGTGGTAGACATGCGCCCGCTCCAGCGCCAGGTCGATGCAGCCGGTCACCAAGCCGCCCTTGGTCATCGGCAGCTGCCGCAGCACCAGCGGCACCCGGCTCGCCGGCTGCAGCATGGTAAGGATGTCGCGCACCTGGCCGGAGAGCTTGTCGATCTTGTTGAGGAAGATGAGGTGCGGCAGCTGTCGTGCTTCGAGATCCCTGAGGATCAGTTGCAGCGCCGCGACTTTCTTGGGGTCGGCTTCCGCCACCACCACCGCCATGTCGCACCCGGCCAGCACGGCCAGGGACTCATACTGGAATTCGACCGAACCGGGGCAGTCGATGAATGTGTAGCGGTCGCCCATGAACTCGGTTTCGGCGACGTTGACCTCGACGCTCATGCCGTTGGAACGAGCTTCCGGCGAGGCATCGCCCACCATGTTGCCGTCCTTGGCATTGCCTTGTCGGGTAATGGCCCCAGTGCGCATGAGGATCGCTTCGAGCAGCGAAGTCTTGCCGCTCGCGAACGGCCCCACCAGCGCGATGCACCGGGGCCCGGCTTGTCTGCCGTTGTCGTTTGCCATCTACTCCTCCTCGTTCGTGATTTGTTCCTCTGGCGACGTCCTCCCGGTGCGTTTCCTCGCGACCGAAAGGCGCGTCCGCAGGGGACAGTGTAGCGCCTGAAGAGAGCGCAGCCAATCGCGCGCTCGGGGGTGTGGAAGGTCGCGAGGTCTGGTGAAGGCAGCGCGCACCAGCCTTGCAGACAACCACCCTTCCCAAACCCGGGGGGCGGTGGTAATCACCCTCGCCAACCCGTGAGCCGGCGACGAGTCGTTCCGCTCACGGGCTTCCGTTTTTCTGATGCTCAGAAGGGAAGGGTGCACCCCTTGGCGAAGATCATTACATCCATCACCGGCGATAGCGCGCTGACGTTCGACGACGTGCTGCTGCAGCCTGCGCGCTCCGATGTGCTGCCGACCGATGTCGACATTCGCACCCGGGTGACCAAGGACATTTCACTCAATATCCCGATCCTGTCGTCCGCCATGGACACGGTGACCGAGAGCCGCATGGCCATTGCCATGGCGCAGGCCGGCGGCATGGGCGTGATCCACAAGAACCTCGATATCCTGGTGCAGGCCGAGCACGTCCGCGCCGTGAAGAGTTTTGAAAGCGGCATGGTGGTCAATCCCATCACCATCGGACCCGACGCAACGCTCGCCGATGCGCTGGCGCTGATGGAAGCCAACCACATCTCCGGCATCCCGGTGGTGGAGAATGGCGGCCAGGGCGGCCGCAAGGTCGGCCGGCTGGTCGGTATCCTCACCAACCGCGACGTGCGCTTTGCCAATAACCCCCGACAGCGCATCGCCGAACTGATGACGCACGAGAACCTGGTGACGGTTCGCGACGGCGTCAGCAAGGACGAAGCCAAGCGCCTGCTGCATGCCCATCGCATAGAAAAGCTGCTGGTGGTGGATGACGAGCGCCGTTGCGTCGGGCTGATCACGGTGAAGGACATCGAGAAGGCGCAGCTCAACCCCCACGCGGTAAAGGATGCGCAGGGGCGCCTGCGCGTCGCCGCGGCCACGGGCGTCGGCGATGCCGGCTTCGAGCGTTCGCTGGCGCTGATCGATGCCGGCGTTGACCTCCTCGTCATCGACACGGCGCATGGTCACTCGACCGGCGTGCTGAAGTCGGTGGAGCGGGTGAAGCGCGAGAGCAATTCCACCCGCATCGTCGCCGGCAATGTCGCGACCGCCGAGGCCACCCGCGCGCTCATCGAGGCGGGCGCGGATTCGGTGAAGGTCGGCATCGGTCCCGGCTCGATCTGCACCACCCGCATCGTCGCCGGCGTCGGCGTGCCGCAGCTTGCGGCGGTCATGGCCTGTGCCGAAGAGGGTGACAAGCATGGCATCCCGGTCATCGCCGACGGCGGAATCAAATTCTCAGGCGATCTGGCTAAGGCATTGGCCGGCGGTGCTTCCTGCGCCATGGTCGGCTCGCTCCTCGCCGGGACCGACGAGAGCCCGGGCGAGGTCTACCTCTACCAGGGCCGCTCCTATAAGTCGTATCGCGGCATGGGCTCGGTGGGCGCCATGGCCCGCGGTTCGGCCGATCGCTATTTCCAGCAGGAAGTGAACGACAGCCTGAAGCTGGTGCCCGAGGGCATCGAGGGCCAGGTGCCGTACAAGGGCGCGGCCGGCAACGTGCTGCACCAGCTGGCAGGCGGGCTCCGCGCCGCCATGGGCTATACCGGCGCACCGACCCTGCAGGCGTTCCGCGACAACTCGGTGTTCGTGAAAATCTCCGGCGCCGGACTCAACGAGAGCCACGTGCACGACGTCTCGATCACCCGCGAGAGCCCGAACTATCGCGGCGGCAACTAACAGCCGGGTTGCTCCGTTGCTGCCAACTCCATCGGGTCATTCTCGCTTCGCGGGAACGACCCGGTGGCTCCCCCAAGCAGCGAGGCCCGCGATTGAACCTCACCCCGAACGCGCTTTGGTTGATCGGTGCCATCCTCGCCCAGGGCGCACTCGCTTTGGGGCTGCTGTGGTACCTCGGCACCATCCGCATCCCGATGGTGATGAAGGGCGAGGTGCGGATCGACGATATCGCACTCGAGCGCAAGGGCTGGCCGAAGCGTGAATGGCAGGCCTCTAACGCCTTCGACAACCAGTTCCAGTTGCCGGTGCTGCTCTATGTCGGGGCCGGGCTGGCGCTCTATTTCGGCCCGACCCTGTTCGAAGTGGCGCTGGTCTGGCTGTTCGTCATCTCCCGCTACCTGCATGCCTTCGTGCACATCACCGACAACCACGTGGTCCGCCGCTTTACCGCCTATTTCATTGGCCTGGCGCTGCTCTGTGCGTTCTGGCTCGATCTCGTGATACGGCTGCTGTTCGCGGCCGGAGGAATGTGATGGCGCTGGTTTCACGCATCGATACGATCTTCGTTCCGGCGCTCGAGCCTGTGGCGGCGGCAGACTGGTATCGCCGCCTGTTCGGTCTGGAGACGGTGTTCGAGGAGGCGGACTATGTCGCCCTGCGCTTTCCCGGTGAAGCGCCGCGTGACCGTACGGCCCTGACATTGGTGAGGGCCGAGGCGATCGACCGGGCGGCCCATCCGGCGTTCAACTTCTTCACCGCCGATCCCGACCGGCTGCACGCCGAAATTACCGCTGCCGGCAGCGAGGCAACGCCGATCGAGCAATCGGGCGGGATGAGCCACTTCAGTTTCCGGGACTTCAGCGGCAACTGGGTCAATGTCTGCCACTTCCAGGCCGTCGCGTCGCGCCCTTGATCCGCGTGCCGCATCGTGTCACGGACGCGGCTGACGAGAAGAGGATCTTCGCATGAGACTGCCCGGCCGGATCGCCGCCGCCATCGCTGTGCTTGCCGATATCGATGCGCATAAGCGCCCGGTAGCCGAGGCGTTGAAGGCCTGGGGGCTCGGTAACCGCTTTGCCGGCGCCGGCGACCGCGCCGCTATCGGCAACCTCGTCTACGACGCGCTGCGGCGCAGAAGCTCGCACGCCTTTGCCATGGGGGCGGACACGCCGCGGGCGCTGGTGCTCAGCGTCGTGGTGCGCGAATGGGGCGAGAACATCGATGAGCTCAATGCGAGCTTCGAGGGCGATCGCTTCGCCCCGGCCGCGATCGAGCCGGACGAAGCGGCAAGGCTGACCGCCGCCGATCCGCTCTCCGGGGCGCCCGACTTCGTGCGCGCCGATGTGCCCGAATGGGTCGCGCCGCATCTCGCCGAGAGCTTTGGCGAGGACTGGGTTGCCGAGGCGCACGATCTCTCCGGCCGGCCGCCGCTCGACCTGCGCGTCAACACGCTGAAGGCCAACCGCGACAAGGCGCTGCGGGCGCTCGGACGCTTTGCCCCTGATGCCGCAGCCATCATCCCCGAGGGCATCCGCTTCCCCGCCGGCGAGCGCGACAGCCGCACGCCGAACGTGCAGAGCGAAGAGGGCTACATCAAGGGCTGGTTCGAGGTGCAGGATTTCGGCAGCCAGATCGTTGCCGCGCTGGCCGGTGCGCGCGGTGGCGAGCAGGTGCTCGACCTCTGCGCCGGGGCCGGGGGCAAGACCCTCGCCATGGCCGCGGCGATGCAGAATCGCGGCCAGATTTTCGCCTATGACAGCGACCGGACCCGGCTCGCCCCGATCTATGACCGGCTGAAGCGGGCCGGCGCGCGCAACGTGCAGGTGCGCGCACCGGGCGAGGGGGCGCTCGACGATCTCGTCGGCAAGCTCGATCGCGTGGTGGTCGATGCGCCATGCACCGGCACAGGCACCTGGCGTCGCCAGCCGACCGCCAAATGGAAGCTGACGCCCGAGCAACTCGCCGGGCGCGTCGAGGAGCAGCGCCTCATCCTCGTCGATGCGGCGCGCTACCTCAAACCGGGCGGCACCCTGGTTTACATTACCTGCTCGGTAATGCCCGAGGAGAACGCCCGGCAGGCCTCGGCCTTCCTCGAGGCCAATCCAGAATTCACGGCCATCGCCGGCAACAAGCTGTGGATGAGCGCCTTCTCCGGCACCAGGCTGCGGGCCCGCTTCTCACCGGAAGGTGGCGTGTCGCTGACCCCGCGGCTTACCGGTACCGACGGCTTCTATTTCATCGCCATGGAGCGGTCGAAGTGATCCGCGACGAGGCCGGCAGCGTCTCGCCCCTGCTGATCTTCGCGCTCGGCTCGGTCGCGTTCCTGCTGATCGTCGGCGCATTGATCTGGTTCGCCTTGCCGGGCGCCGCCACGGCCAGGCACCAGTTCGTCTCGCCCTCGGGCCGCGTTGCCCTGGATGTCGGCGAGCATTGCGCCGAAGCGACTTGTGAGCGCCATGTCATCGCCGAGACCACCGCCGCCGACGGCAGCAAATCGCGTCGCTCCTGCCGCGTTCCCCTCACCGGCAACCACGCCATGCTGTCCAACGCTTACCCGCTATGGGCTGCCGATGAGCGGGTCGTCGATATCGTCTACGCCGACGCCGAGGGCCAAGGCGGGAAGCTATCCCTGGATATCGCCGCAGATTGCGCGATCATTGAATGAAACCAGGGCTTGGGCTCGCGCGTTTCTATGGCATGAGCACCCTGTCCCTTTCCGATCTGAAGACCCCACGCGCCCTTGTCCTCCTCGCCGTCTTCCTCGCCGTAGTGATCGGCGTCGGCGGCATTATTGGTGTTTCTACGGCCCCGGGCGAGTGGTACGCCAATCTGGCCAAGCCTCCATTCAATCCGCCGAACTGGGTGTTCGGACCGGTCTGGTTTACCCTCTATGTCCTTATTGCGATCGCCGGGTGGCGAACGTTTCTGAGCGATCCGAACGGCACCGGGATGAAACTGTGGTACGGTCAGATGGCGCTCAACTGGCTCTGGTCGCCGACCTGGTTCGCCCTGCACCTGCTTTGGCCGGCGTTTATCGTGATCATCGCGATCTTCGCGCTTATTCTGCTGTTCATCGCAAACCGCTGGAACCGTGATCGCATCTCGGCGCTACTGTTCATCCCCTACGCCGCTTGGGTCGGGTTCGCCAGCCTGCTGAACCTTGCCATCGCAACGCTGAATTAGGCGGGGCCGTGCCCCGCCTAGTGCAGTTCGCGAGAGATGGGCTCGCCCAGTTCGAGTCGCGTGAAACTGACTTCCAACCCTTCACCGGTCGGCGAACAGGTCATCGGTCCTACCTCTACCGTCTCGCCCATGCCGAGGAAGCAAAGCCGCACCAGTTGCCAGCCGCCGTCCACACCCTGTAACTGCACGCGCAGCGCCTCTGCATGCCGCGTGAGGCGCAGCGTCACCGTGTTGCCGATGGGCCGATCAAGTTTCAGCACCGACCAGTCGGACTGGTCGTCGCGGGTCACCACGACCGAGAAATGCATGGCGCCGTCGGTGAACTCGACCCCGCATTTCATCCAGTTCTCGCCATTGACGAACAGCATCGCTCCGGCCTGGTCGTAGAGCCGCTGGTAGTTGGCATGGAAGCTGACTTCGAAGCTGAAATCGCCGGCGACGGCGGTGGCGCGAAAGTGGCCATCGGCGTGCTTGAAGCCATAGAACGTGTTGTTCCAGTAGTCGGTGTCCCGGCCGGTTCGCACCAGGAGGGTCCCGCCTCGTTCCTCGTAGAAGGGCGGCTGGTTGCGCCAGAAGGTCTTGCCGGTCTTCATCAGGTCATCCCGCTACTTCAGAGTTCTGGGAGAGGCTCGCCGAACCCGCGCCGCGCCGTTCCTTGCCGCGCGCCCATTGAATCACCGGGTTCTCCACCAGATGATACGACAGGTGCGCCACCGTCAAAGTGATCACGGTGATGAGGCCGCACGTAACGACGAAACGCACCGGATCCGACGCCTGTCCGTGGTCGATCTGCGGGTCCCAATGGAGCCGGACCAGTTCCAGCACGACGTAGTGCCAGACGTAGATGCCGAACGAGATTCTGGCGATATAGCGCGTCACCGGGTTGTCGAGCAGCCGACCCAGCAGCACACTCGAGGGCGCGGCGGACAGGAACAGTCCCACCGCCAGCACGAACCAAGGGAAACCGTAGGGCACGCCGAGCCAGCCCCAGCCATCGGCGGTCTCGGCCGAGAGCTGCCGATCCATCAGGTAAATTCCCCAGGCCAGCCCCGCCAGCCCGATCGCGTCGAACAGCGCCTTGCGATATTTGGCCCATCGCACCTGCAGCCCGCCGGCCAGCGCACCGATGGCGAACATGGCGAAAAAGCCGAACGGGTTGAAGCGCGGCATCCAGGATTTGGCGCCGCCGATCAGTCCATAGTCCCAGCCGCGCTGATAGGTATCGACACGGTAGAACTGGACGAACAGCCAGTGCGCGACGAGAGCGAGGCCGATAACCCCCAGCCACATCAGCCGCGATTGCCAGCCCGTGCCGGCCCGCCGGGCGAAGAAGAACAGGGCGGCAAAGCCCAGCGGTAGCAGCAGGTATGAGGTGACCTCGAAGCTGATCGACCAGAGCGGCCCGTTGACGTCGACCGGGAACAGCGTCACCCAGTGCCAGTCGGCGACCGCGAAAATGCCGGCAGCCAGCCGCAACAGCAGCTGTCCATCGAGCACCGCTCCGAACACCGTGATGCTGAGCACGAACGTGACCAACAGCGCCAGCCAGAAGCCCGGCAAGATGCGGGCCGCCCGGCGTATGGCGTAGATGCGCAGCGACGGGGCGGGCTCACCGCGATCCAGCGCCTGCCAGAATGGCCGCGACAGCAGGAAGCCCGAGAGCACGAAGAACATCGCCACGCCGAACGTGCCGATCTGCGCGAAAATCCGGAGCCATTCGACGCCGACCAGTTGGTCCTGCCAGCTGATCCGTTGCGCCAAGTGATGAAACAGCACGGTGAGGCAGGCAGCGGCGCGCACGAAATCTGCGCCACTCAAGCGATTGTCGATCATTGCTCCCCTCGCAGGCACGCCGCATCTGCCGTGCGGTTCTATCGCGCAATCGATTGCATTTGGCATTCTGGCTGCGTTGGCGCAACCCCGACACTCGAACAGCCGGGTTTGCCGGCAATACCGCCGCCAATTTTCACGAGGCGTTGACGTGGACCGATCATTGCGCCCTACTGAGTCAATATTAGCCGTCTAGAGGCCAAATGCAGTTTGATGATTTCATGACTCGGATGCTGGATCCGAGTCATCTGCTGACTCACCTGCCATATGCGCTGCTAGTCATCTCGATGTTGATGAACGACATGGGGTGGTTGCGAGCCATCGCCATTGCCGCGGGCATAATACGTATTATCAATCGAGCGTTCTTCGAGATCGACCCGATCATTGTATTCTGGGAGGTGATCTTCGTAGCGGTGAACGTCGTTCAACTATTGATCCTCTGGTACTACGCCAGGCGGCATCGCTTCTCTGACGACGAGCAGCGATTTGTCGCGATGATGCCAGCCAGTATCGACCGGCGCACCATTCGCCGGCTACTGCGCCTTGCGCGGCTTCGCCATGCGCCAGAGGGCCAGCAACTGACTCACGAGGGTAGGCCCGTCGCCGATTTGGTGTTTATTGCCGATGGCGTGATGCAGATCGAACAGGGCGGGCGCATCGTCGCCGTGTGCGGTCCGGGGGATTTCGTTGGTGAGATGAGTTTTGTCACCGGTGCGCCAGCCTCGGCCACCGCCATTGCCGCCAAGCCGATGCGCTACCTCGCGTTCGAGCAGACCAGGTTGCGCGCTGCGATTGCAGCCGACAACGATCTCCGCCAAGCGCTTGATGCCAGTCTCAACCACAATCTAGTCGGTAAGCTCGCAAAGGCCAATGCCGGCCGAGCAGGTCGGGTCGCGGTCGGGTAGGCAAATGCACCTCTTGTTTGTGACAGTCGGAGCGAGCTAGGCCAGTCCACCTCGCCTCCTGCTTTGCGGTGCATGATGTCCGGTCTGTTCGACCAATTGTTCACGGGTCTCGCTAACCCGGTTATCCTGTTTGGGCACTTCACTTACTTTCTGCTGATCGTCTCGATGTTGATGCGGCGCATGGTCTGGCTGAGAAGTTTTGCCGTGGCCTCAGGTATCGCGAAGATCGTCTACCGAGCATTTTTCGTGTTCGATCCGGTAAGCGTTCTGTGGGAGACCGTGTTCGTTTTGGTGAACATCGGCCAGCTCCTGATCATATGGTATTACGAACGTCACCATCGCTTCACCGACGACCAGCGCCATTTCGTCGACAGCATGCCTGCCAGCGTCGAGCGTCGTGCACTAAAGCGGCTGCTCAGCCTTGCCAGCGTGCGCGAAATCCCTGCCGATGCTGTCCTGGTGCGCGAAGGCGAGTTGGTGAAGGATCTACTTTATGTCGCCGGCGGTGTAGCGCGCATCGAAAGCGCCGGACGGATCATTGCTGTTTGCGGGCCCGGTGACTATCTCGGAGAGATGAGTTTCCTCAGCGGAGAGCCGGCCACGGCCACCGTGGTGGCATCTAAACCTATGCGCGTGCTGGCATTCGATCAGCAGCGGTTACACTCTGCGGTTGCGTCCGACGCTGCGATCCATCGCGCCATGGAAGCGGGATTGAACCGCAATCTGGTCGGCAAATTGGTGCGCGCCAACACGGCCAGGGTCGCACCGGCTTCGGCATAGATGGCCTGCGGGGGAGAAGGCTTGCACAATCCCCGGCCGGGCTTTATTTCCCGCGCATGACAGACATCGCCGCCGCCCCCGCCGAGTCCATTCTCATCATCGATTTCGGGTCCCAGGTGACCCAGCTGATCGCGCGCCGCCTGCGCGAGACCGGCGTCTATTGCGAAATTCATCCGTTCCAGAGCGCCGCCGAGGCGTTCGCCCGGCTGAAGCCACAAGGAGTGATCTTCTCGGGTGGCCCCGCCTCGGTGACCGATGAGGGCAGCCCTCGCGCCCCGCAGGAGGTCTTCGACTCGGGCGTGCCGATCCTCGCCATCTGTTACGGCCAGCAAACCCTGGCGCTGCAGCAGGGCGGCAAGGTCGAGGGCGGTCACGCCCGCGAATTCGGCCGGGCCGATGTCGAAATCAGGGAACAGAGCCCGCTGTTCGACGGCTTCTGGAAGGTCGGCGGACGCTATCCGGTCTGGATGAGCCACGGCGACCGCGTCACCGAGCTGCCCGAGGGGTTCACCGTTGTCGGCACCTCCGAGAACGCCCCCTTCGCCATCGCCGTCAATGAGCGCAAGCGCTACTACACCACCATGTTCCACCCCGAGGTGGTGCACACCCCGGATGGCGGCAAGCTGCTGCAATCCTTCGTGCACAATATCGTCGGGCTCAAGTCCGACTGGACCATGTCGGCCTATCGCCAGCGCGCCATCGACAAGATCCGCGCCCAGGTCGGCAAGGGCAGGGTGATCTGCGCCCTGTCCGGCGGCGTCGACAGTTCGGTCGCCGCGATCCTGATCCACGAAGCCATCGGCGACCAGCTGACCTGCGTGTTCGTCGACCACGGCCTGATGCGGATGAACGAGGCCGACGAAGTCGTCTCGATGTTCCGCGATCACTACAACATCCCGCTGGTCCACGTGGATGCCGCCGACAAGTTCATCGGCGCGCTCGAGGGCGAGGCGGACCCCGAGACCAAGCGCAAGACCATCGGTCGGCTGTTCATCGAGGTGTTCGAGGACGAGGCCAAAAAGCTCGGCGGGGCGCAGTTCCTCGCCCAGGGCACGCTCTACCCCGATGTCATCGAAAGCGTCAGCTTCTCGGGCGGCCCCTCGGTCACCATCAAGTCGCACCACAATGTCGGCGGCCTGCCGGATCGCATGAACATGCAACTGGTCGAGCCGCTGCGCGAGCTGTTCAAGGACGAGGTCCGGGCGCTCGGCCGCGAACTCGGCCTGCCGGATCGCTTCGTCGGCCGCCACCCGTTCCCCGGGCCCGGTCTCGCCATCCGCCTGCCGGGCGGCGTCACCCGCGAGAAGCTCGATATCCTCCGCCGTGCCGATGCCATCTATCTCGACGAGATCAGGAAGGCTGGGCTCTACGACAAGATCTGGCAGGCCTTCGCCGTGCTGCTGCCGGTGCAGACCGTCGGCGTTATGGGCGATGGCCGCACCTACGAGTTCGTCTGCGCGCTGCGCGCCGTGACCTCGGTCGATGGCATGACCGCGGATTTCTTCCCCTACGACATGAACTTCCTCGGCCGCGCCGCCACCCGCATCATCAACGAGGTGCGCGGCATCAACCGGGTGGTCTACGACGTGACGTCGAAGCCGCCCGGCACCATCGAGTGGGAGTGAACTCGGTCAGCCGTATCGCCGAAGCCTCTGCCGTCCGGCCGTCGCCGCGGCAGCTGGCCTGGCAGCAGCTCGAGTTTTACGGCTTCATCCATTTCGGCATGAACACCATGACCGATCGGGAATGGGGCCTCGGGCACGAGGATCCGGCTCTGTTCGATCCGGCGCACCTCGACGCGGACCAGTGGGTGGAGAGCCTCGCCTCTGCCGGCATGCGTGGCCTGATCCTCACCTGCAAGCACCATGACGGGTTCTGCCTGTGGCCGAGCGCGGTGACCCGGCACTCGGTGGCGTCCAGCCCATGGCGAGGCGGTCGTGGTGACCTCGTCGCCGAGGTCTCGGCGGCCTGTGCGCGTCGCGGCATGAGGTTCGGCGTCTATCTCTCCCCATGGGACCGCACGGAGCCAGCCTACGGCACCGGGGTCGGCTACGACGACTTATTCGTAGCGCAATTGCGGGAACTGCTCTCGGGTTATGGCCCGATCTTTTCGGTCTGGTTCGACGGCGCCAATGGCGAAGGCGCCGCCGGCAGGAAGCAATATTACGATTGGGACCGCTATTTTGCCGTGGTGCGAGAGTTGCAGCCCGACGCCGTGATCAGCGTCTGCGGCCCCGACGTGCGCTGGTGCGGCAACGAGGCCGGCCATACCCGGCCCGATGAGTGGAGCGTGGTTCCCGCTGCGCTGCGCGATGCCGAACGGACCGCCTCCAATTCGCAACAGGTCGACGACGGCAAGTTCTCCCGCATGGTGCGCTCGGACGAACAGGATCTGGGGAGCCGAGCGGTCATAACCGCCGTGAGCGATCGGCTCGTCTGGTATCCCGCAGAGGTGAACACTTCGATCAGGCCGGGCTGGTTCCACCACGCCAAGGAAGATGCCGAGGTCCGCTCCGCCGACGAACTGTTCGACATCTACTGTGCGTCGGTGGGGGGCAACGCGACGTTCCTGCTCAACGTGCCGCCCGACCGCGCCGGCTTGGTGTCTGCGCCGGATCGGCTTGTCTTGTCGCAGCTGGGAAAGCGCATCGCCGAGCTTTATGGCGCCGATATCGTCGCAACCGCCGATCTGTCGCCTGCCGATGCGCTGGACCAGCAGGGCGCCTGGATCATCGACGCCAATGGCGGCAGCCTCGTTCTGTCGTGGCCGGAAACGAGGCGGGTCGGTGCCGTGATCGTCGAGGAAGACATTGCGCTGGGCCAGCAGGTCGAACGGCTGACGGTGGAAGCCCAGGCCGCCGATGGTCGGTGGCTTGCGCTGGCGGAATGCGCCTCGGTGGGCTATCGCCGCATCCTCCATTTCTCGCCGGTGGAGACGACAGCCGTCAGGCTGTCGGTCACTGCTGCTCGCGGTCGGGCGCGGCTGAGCAACCGGGTCATCAGCGCCGGGGTGGTCGGGTGATGATCTGATGAAGCAGGACAGCCCGAATGGTGTTTCGGCCCGCATGGTCCGCCTCGGCTACCTCGTCGCCGGCTTCGTCCTGCTGGCGCTCGGCATTATCGGCGCGTTCCTGCCGCTGATGCCGACGACCATCTTCATCATTCTCGCGGCCGGCTGCTTTGCCCGCTCCAATCGCCGCATCGAAGACTGGCTGCTCAATCACAAGAGCTTCGGCCCCACCATCAAGGCCTGGCGCGCCGAAGGCGCGATCTCGCGACGCGGCAAGACGCTGGCCACGGCCGGCATGGTGCTGGGCTACATGCTGTTTCTGATCGGCGCCCGCCCGGACCTGCCGCTCGCGCTGTTCGTCCTTGCGGTCTTCGGTGCCTGCGCCTGGTACGTCCTGTCGCGACCGAATCCGTCGCAATGACAGAGGGCGGCCGGCGTTTCGACGTCAGGCGCCCGGTAGAGTTGGCGGGAGCCGCAGACTGGCTCGGCGCCCGTCAGTCGTCGAGTTCAGCGACATCGGCCAGCCGGACGAAGCGATAGCCGCGGGACAGCAGGTCCTCGACGCCGAGCGCCACGCCGGCTCCGGCAGCCCGCCTGGGTTGGTTGATATGGGCGATGATCACATCGCCGTCCTGCGCTCTGCCGATCCGGGCTGCGGCCACTGACGCCGAGACGCTGGCGCCGAGGTCGGCGTTGAGCGAGAAGCCGGCGGTGCGATAGCCCAGCTTGTGGATCAGTTTGAGCGCATCCTGGCTGTAGAGCGCGGTGGCGCCGCGGTACCAGCGCGGCGCCGGGCCGCCGGCCTTGCCGATGCTCAGCGCGCCGCCCTCGATCTCCGCCGCCACCGCCGCTGCGGTGCCGGCAGGGGTGATGCCATAGGGCTTCTGCGTGCCGATAACCGCGGGCACATGGTTCTGGCCATGGTCTTCGAGCTCGAACAGGTCGGGATGGTGGAGCAACAGCTGCACCGTCTCCGGGTTGCGCCGCAGCCAGCGACCGGTGACGAAGATCGTCGCCGGGATCGCCCTCGCCACCAGCACGTCGAGGATGCGGTGGTCGATCGCGCCCGAGCAGGCGTCCAGCGTCAACGCCACCTGTGGCGACTGGGGCCCGCCGGGAGTGATGTGGAGGCGCGGTTCGACCAGGGTATCGGCCTGGGCGGGCAGGCTCGACAGCACAACGGCAAAGACTGCAAGGCGCAGGGCTCGGTACAGCAAGGAGGTTCCCCATGGATGCCGGCCATCATAGCCGACCTCTATGGCGCGAGTTAGAGCGCCTCGGAAGAAGCCGCAGACTTTTGAAGGGCCCCCTAGGCCTTCACCCGGATGCTGACATTGCCGCTGCCGTGCTGCAGCACCAGGTTGTAGAGCCGCCGCGCGTTCTCGGGCGACAGACGAATGCAGCCATGCGAGGCGACGCCGCCGAGGCGTTTGGTGTCATAGGTGCCATGGATGGCGTAACCACCTCGAAAGAAGATCGAGTAGGGCATCGGCGCCCAGTCGTATTTCCTGGAGTAGTACTCGGTGTACATCCGCTGTACGCCATAGGTGCCCTTGGGGGTGGCATATCCCTTGCGGCCGGTCGAAACATCGAAGCTGTATTTCGGCGCGCCGCCCACCGATACGCGCATGTGCTGGTCGGAGAGGTCGATGACGATGGAAACGTTGGCTGCGGCGGCGGGCGTTGCAATGGCGAAGAACGCGAGAAGAAGTAAAACGCGACTGAACATCTTCAATGACTCGTACTGGCGCTGGCGAAAGCTTGGCGCAAGGCCGTTGCGCAGAGATTAATTTGGTCGCTGGCATCTGCTCCCTCACGCGCTCGTTACCCCACGGCGAGCGCAGCTCGTCCGCCCCACGGCGAGCGCAGCTCGTTACCCCGCGGCGAGCTCGCCTCGTCCGCCCGCGGCGAGCCTGGCTCATCCGTCCACGGCGAGCCTGGCTCATCCGTCCAGCGAGTGTTTCGCCTGCCTCGAGACCTGCGTGTGTACGGGTTTGCATTCGCGCGGTCCCATCACTATGGTGCGGCCGAATTCGACCCCGTTTCACTTGAGCTTCATGTCCAACGAAAACATCATCCGCGAGATCGACGAGGAACTGCGCAGCGACCGCGCGCGCAACCTATGGCGCCAGTTCGGCCCCTATGTCATCGGCGCGGCCGTCGCCATCGTTCTGCTCGTGGCGGCGAAAGAGGGCTGGGACTGGTGGCAGAACTCCAACTCGGCGCAGTCGTCGGATCAGTTCTATGCCGCCTTGCAGCTGGCTGACGGCACCGATGCCGACGCCGCCAAGAAGGCGCTCGATGAGGTGATTGCCGCCAATCACGCCGGCTACCCCACGTTGGCGCGCTTCCGCGAAGCCGCGCTGCTGGCTTCCCAGGGCAAGACCGCCGAAGCCGTAGCCGCCTATGACGCGCTGTCGACCGGCCAGCCCAACGCGCACCTGCGCGAACTGGCGCTTGTCCTGGCCGCCAACCTCCTGGTTGATGGTGGCGATGTCGCTCAGGTCGAGCAGCGTGTCGGTGGCCTCGTCGGCCCCACCAGCGCCATGCGCAATGCGGCGCGCGAAGCCATTGGCCTCGTGAAGTACAAGGCCGGCGATCTCGCCGGCGCCCGCCAGAGCTTCGAGGATGCGGCCAACGATGCGCAGGCCAGCCAGGAACTGCGCACCCGCATCAACATCTACCTCGCCCAGCTGACGGCCGAAGGCGTCGCTGCGCCGGCAGCCGAGGCTGCGGCCGCAACCCCCGCCGTCGTCGATCCCGCCACGGCGGCTCCGGCCGAGACATCGGTCGGCGATGCTCCGGCACTCGACACCGCTCCGGCGGCGGAAGCTCCGGCCATGGAAGCGCCCGCCATGCAGGCGCCTGCGATGCAAGCGGCTCCGGCGATGGAGGCCGCTCCGGCGCCCGCCACCGACGCTCCCGCAACGACCGACGCACCTGCCGCGCCTGCGAACTGAGTTCGCGGCTCCGGCCTTGATTTCGCCGCGCCTTTGAACAGGGAGAGGTCTCGCGACCTCTTCCTGAAGCGCTCTAAGTACTGGGGTCTCGATTGACCGTTACCGTCGCCATTGTCGGCCGTCCGAATGTCGGCAAGTCGACGCTGTTCAACCGGCTCGTCGGCCGCCGTATCGCCCTCGTCGATGATACGCCGGGCGTCACGCGCGACCGCCGCGAGGCCGAGGGCCGTATCGGTGACCTGCGCTTCAAGGTGCTCGACACAGCCGGCTACGAGGACAAGACAGACGGCTCGCTCGAAGACCGGATGCGTCAGCAGACCGAGATCGCCATTCGCGATGCCGACGTCATCCTGTTCATGATCGATGCCAAGGCCGGTGTCACGCCGCTGGATGAGCGCTTTGCCCAGGTGCTGCGCCGCGCCGGCAAGGATGTGCACCTGATCGGCAACAAGGCCGAGGGCAAGTCGGCCGAGCCGGGGCTGCTGGAAGCCTACAATCTCGGCTTCGGTGAGCCCGTAGCGCTTTCCGCCGAGCATGGGCAGGGCCTGGCCGACCTCCACGCGATCGTCTCGAAAGCCGTCGATGCCGCTGCCGAGAAGGCCCAGGCCGAAGCGCCGTCGCTGGATGTGATGCCCGAGGTCGATGTCGACCTGCCCGAGGATGACGGTTCGACCGAAGATGGTCCGGTCAAGCGCTGGGATCCCAAGCGTCATCTCAATGTGGCGATCATCGGTCGCCCCAATGCCGGCAAGTCCACGCTGATCAATCGCATGGTCGGCGAGGAGCGCCTGCTAACCGGCCCGGAAGCCGGGATTACCCGCGACTCCATCCTGGTGCCCTGGGAGTATGAGGGGCGGACCATCAACCTCGTCGATACCGCCGGCATGCGCCGCAAGGCGCGCATCGAACAAAAGCTCGAGAAACTGGCGGTCAGCGATTCCCTGCGCTCGATCCAGTATGCCGAAGTCGTCGTGCTGCTGCTCGATGCGCAGATCCCGTTCGAAAAGCAGGACCTGACGCTCGCCGACCTGGTGGAGCGCGAGGGCAGGGCGATGGTCATCGCCGTCAACAAGTGGGACACCATCGAGGACAAGAACGCCAAGCTCGCCGAACTGCGCGAGCAGTGCGAGCGGTATCTGCCGCAGCTCAAGGGCATCCCGCTGGTCACCATTTCGGGTCTGCAGGGACGCAATATCGACAAGCTGATGCAGGCGATCTTCGCCATCGAGCGCAAGTGGAACAGCCACGTTTCGACGGCCCGGCTCAACCGCTGGCTCAGCGGCATGACCGAGAGCCACCCACCCCCGGCCGTGTCGGGACGCCGCCTGAAACTGCGCTACATGACGCAGGCCAAGATCCGGCCGCCGAGCTTCATCCTGTTCGCCTCGCGGCCCGAAGTGCTGCCCAACACCTACCAGCGCTACCTGATCAACGGGTTGCGCGATGCCTTCGACATGCCCGGCACGCCGATCCGGCTGTGGGTGCGTGGCGGCAAGAACCCGTTCGACAAGAGCGAGAAGTAAGGTAATCGCCTGGCCCGGCTGGCTTGCCGGCAGTCCGACGCGTATCCATAGGGCACCCCGCGTTGGGCTAGGGGCCGTCCTTGTCAGCTACGTCAGCGTTAATGGTTGCGACCATCTACACGGTGGTGGATCCCTGGGCATGGGCGGGTCTGGCTCTTGCGCTCTTTGCCGGCGTGCTGCGGCTGCGGCGACGGCTTGTGCTTCTGGGACTGCTTGGCTTCTTCGGACTTCGTGTTTTCCAAACCTACGTTCCCATGACGGGTATTCATCCGTGGCCCTACATCATGGGGCTAGTGGCCGTGATCCTGGCAGTTGCCGCCCACGCAGTCGGGCTGGGCCTTTCGGCCTTACTGTCAAAGGCCAGCCATGAGAGGGGGGACCCCACACCCTGAGCTCGGATGCGAGGGAACGCCGCATTGCGCCTCTGCCGATCCTCGCTATACTCCGCGCCTCTTAAGCGACCCGATGCTGAGTGCGGGGCCGCAACCTTGAAACGACATTGTTCCTCGAAATCCTGATTGTCGCCGTCCTGACACTGGTCAACGGCCTGCTTGCAATGAGCGAACTGGCGGTGGTCTCGTCCCGCCCTGCGCGCCTCAAAGTTCTCGCCGCTGAAGGCAAGCGCGGCGCCTCCGTCGCACTGAAACTCCAGGAAGATCCTGGCAAGTTCCTCTCCTCGGTGCAGATCGGCATTACCCTCGTCGGCGTCCTCTCGGGTGCCTTTTCGGGCGCCACGCTCGGTGAACGGCTGGGCGCGACGCTGGCCGGCGCCGGCATCAATCCATCGGTTGCCGCGCCGCTCGGTGTCGGCATCGTCGTCATCATCATCACCTACCTGTCGCTGATCATCGGCGAACTGGTGCCCAAGCAGGTCGCCCTGCGCGATTCGGAAGGCGTTGCGGCCCGCGTTGCGCCCGCCATGGCGTTCATCGCCTCGATCGCCGCGCCGCTGGTCTGGTTCCTGGATATTTCCGGCAAACTGGTGCTGCGCCTGCTCGGTCAGAGCGGCGAGGCCGATGAACGGGTGACCGATGAAGAAGTGAAGACCCTCATCGCCGAGGCCGAGCACGCCGGCGTGCTCGAGACCGAGGAACGCCACATGATCTCGGGTGTCATGCGCCTCGCCGATCGCTCGGCGCGTGGCCTGATGACGCCGCGTCTCGATGTCGAGCTGCTCGATCTGAGCGAGACGCATGAGGAAATGATCGAAAAGCTTCGTGCCACCCGTCACTCGGTGCTGCCGGTGCAGGACGGCGCCGTGGACTCGATCGTCGGCGTGATCGTCCGCAAGGATCTGGTCGAGAACGTGCTCTCCGCCACGCCGCTCGACATGCGCACGCTGGTCAAGCAGGCGCCCGTGGTGATGGATCGCTCCAGCGCTCTCGACGTCCTGAAAGCCATTCGCGGCTCGTTGGTGCACATGGCGCTGGTCTTTGACGAGTACGGTCATTTCGAAGGCATCGTCACCCCGGGCGACATCCTCGAGGCGATCACCGGCGCGTTCCAGGAAGAAGAGGGTGACGAGAAGGCCTATGTCACCCGCGAGGACGGCTCGTTCCTCGTCTCGGGCTGGATGCAGGTCGACGAGTTCCAGGCGCATCTGGGCGTTCCCGTGCCCAAGGACGCCAAATTCGAGACCGTCGCCGGCTTCGTGCTGGCCGAGCTCAACCACCTGCCGGCGGTGGGCGAAACCTTCGAGCGCGGCCATTGGCGTTTCGAAGTGCTCGACCTCGACGGCCGCCGTATCGACAAGATCATGGTGACGCGGCTGAACTAGCCGCTTCCCCGGCATTCCCGCCAAAGCGGGAACCTCCGTTCAGAGACGTCCGGCCGAACGCTGATCTCCGCTTTCGCGGAATCCGGGGAGACGGGCGCTTACAGCGGCCGCAGCTCCGACTTTTCCCAGTCGAACAGCATGCGGTTCTCGGTGAACTCGGGCGCGATCATATCGATCAGCTTGGGGGCCAGCACCGCGGGACGGGGCAGGGTGTCGGGGTTTTCACCCGGCATTGCCTTGGCCCGCATCGCGGTGCGCACGGCGCCCGGGTAGAACGCGTTGACCCGCACCGGCGTGATGCCGCCGACTTCGGCCGCATAGCTCTTGGCCAATGCTTCGACGGCAGCCTTGCTGGCTGCATACGGCCCCCAGTTGGGGCGCGCCGAATGCGCCGACGACGAGGAGACGAAGGCCACCCGGCCCGCCACGGACTGGCGCAGCAGCAGGTCGAGCGAGCGGACCAGCCGATAGTTGGCGGTGACGTTGAGGCCCATCAGCTTGTCGAACTCCTTGGGCTCGACATGCGCCAGCGGCCGCAGCTCGCTCAGCATCGCCGCGTTGGCCACGAACCCGTCGAGATGCCCCCAGCGCTCGAAGATCGCCAGCCCCAGCCGGTCGATGGCGTCGAACTCCAGCAGGTCCATCGGCACCAGCGTGGCGCTGCTGCCGGCTTTCTGGATTTCATCGTCGAGCTCCTCGAGCCCGCCAATGGTGCGCGCCACCGCAATCACATGCGCCCCGCGTCGTCCCGCCTCGAGCGCCGCCTGGTAGCCGATGCCGCGCGATGCGCCGGTAACGAGGACGATCTTGCCGGCGAGAGAGGTTGTCATGCGTGAGGTTCCGTGAGTTTCGGCCCGGGTTCTAGCGGGGGAAGGGCAGGGACGCCAGTGCGGCTGATGGTCTTCGTCCCTTCTCCCCTGAGGGGAGAAGGTGGCGCGGCAGCGCCGGATGAGGGGTGAAGCGTTGCAGCGAGCGCTCGTTGAGAAGCTGAACCCCTCACCCGAGCTTTGCCAGGGCGCTGCGCGCCCAGCGTCGCTACCCTCTCCCCTCCTCAGGGCGCGCTAGCGCTCCCGAAGAGGGTCTCAGCTCGCTTCCTTCATCAGCGACAGCGTCTTGGGATCGTTCTTGCCGCGGCCATTGAGGTCGGTGAGCTTGGTCGGGTAGTCGCCGGTGAAGTGATGGTCGGTGAACTGCGGGCTCAGCGGGTTGCGCTTCACCCCGCCGACCGCGTCGTAGAGCCCGTCGATCGAGAGGAACGCCAGGGAATCCGCGCCGATGAAGCGGCACATCGATTCGAGGTCGGGGTGCTGGTTGGCGATGAGGTTCTCCGGATCCGGCGTGTCGATGCCGTAATAGTCCGAGTGAAAGATCATCGGCGAGGCGACGCGGATATGCACCTCGCTGGCGCCGGCATCGCGGATCATCTGCACGATCTTGACCGAAGTGGTGCCGCGCACGATCGAGTCGTCGATCAGCACGACACGCTTGCCTTCGATCTCGGCCCGGTTGGCCGAGTGCTTGAGCTTGACGCCGAAGGCCCGGATCGACTGGGTCGGCTCGATGAAGGTGCGCCCGACATAGTGGTTGCGGATGATGCCCAGCTCGAACGGGATGCCGCTGGCCTGGGCGTAGCCGATCGCCGCGGGCGTGCCGCCATCGGGCACCGGCACCACGACATCGGCCTCGACCGGCGCTTCCCTGGCGAGGTTGATGCCCATGCGCTTCCGTGCCGAATAAACCGGGCGGCCGGCGACGATCGAGTCCGGACGGGCGAAATAGACATACTCGAACAGGCAGATGCGCTCGGGCCGCGGCGCGAACGGCTTCACCGAGTCGATGGTGATGCTGCCGTCGGGCTGCGTTTCGCAGATCACCACTTCGCCGTTCTCGACATCGCGCACGAACTTGGCGCCGATGATGTCGAGCGCGCAGGTTTCCGACGCAAAGATCGGCTTGCCGTCGAGATCGCCCAGCACCAGCGGACGGATGCCGTTGGCATCGCGGGCGCCGATCAGCTTGGTGCGGGTCATCGCCACCAGCGCGAACGCGCCCTCGAGATGCATCAGCGCATCGATGAAGCGATCGGAGGAGGCGACCTTTTTCGAGCGGGCGATGAGATGCAGCACCACCTCGGTATCCGAGGTCGACTGGCAGATCGCCCCCTGCGAGATCAGTTGCTTTCTCAGCGTCAGCCCGTTGGTGAAGTTGCCGTTATGGGCAATGGCGATGCCGCCCACTTCCAGCTCGGCGAACAGCGGCTGCACGTTGCGCAGGATCGTCTCGCCGGTGGTCGAGTAGCGCACATGGCCCATGGCGAGATGCCCGGGCAGCCGCCCGACGGTCGCCGGGTCGGTAAAGTGGTCGCCGACCAGGCCGAGCTGGCGTTCGGAATGGAACTGCTTGCCGTCGAAGCTGACGATACCGGCCGCTTCCTGGCCGCGATGCTGCAGCGCATGCAGCCCGAGCGCCGTGAGGGTTGCCGCCTCGGGGTGACCGAGGATGCCGAAGACGCCGCACTCTTCGCGCAGTGTATCATGGTCCCACTCCGCGATCGGCTTGGCGTTTTGGGTCATGCGGGCACCTTTGGTTTCAGAACGGTCCAAAGAAGACGGGACCGCAGATGCGGCCCCGGTCACGAATATGCAATGCGCTCACCCGAATTTCATCAGGTTCTGGCGGCCGCTCCGTCGGTCGGCGGCTCCAACGGCGCATCATTCTCCAGCTGATCGGTACCCTCGTCGTTGGGCACGTCGGCATCCGGCGCCGGCACGTCGTCAGGCGAGGCATCCTCGCCCGTGCCGCCAACGCCACGATGCAGCAGATCGGTGACCTGCTTTTCGAGATCGGGGGGCAGCAACGCAATCAGGCTGTCGCCGAAATTCCTCAGGATCGGCAGCGAACGCGACTCGGCGGCCCAGGACGGCAGGTTCGCCGGCATCAGCCACAGCCCGAACACCACCACGATCACCGCGATCAGCACGCCGCGGGCGACGCCGAAGATGAAACCGAGCGTGCGGTCGAGCGGCCCGATCCGGCTGTCGACGACGAAATCGGCGATCCGCATGGTGATCAGGTGCAGGATGATCAGCGCCACGATGAAGGTGCCCAGCACCGTCACGATGTCTGCCACGATCGGCTCGGCGATGTAGCCGCGCGCGATTTCCTTGTGGTTGAAATAGGCATAGGCGGCGATCGCCGCGGAGCCGGCCCAGGTCGCTAACGACAGGATTTCACGCGTGAATCCACGTGCCGTAGCCAGAATCGCCGAGATCAGGACGAGAACGCCGATGCCGACGTCGAATGCAGTCAACATTGTAGAAAATCCGCCCCTGGGGACCTGCTTCAAGGTCCCGTGTAACCATTAATCGTGGCAAAGCCAAGCACGTAGGAAGGGGCGCATGGCCGATGTTCACGGAAAGCAGGAAGCGTGGCCAAAGCGCTACTCCGCCGCCTGCCGCTGACCGCGGGCCGCGATGCGTCCGATGAGCTCGGCGAGCTCGGCATACTCGCCCACCGCAATGCCGTTGGGCACGTCGCCCTTGCCCAGCCGGCCGGTTACCGCCCCTTGGAAACCGAGCTTCTGCGCCTCGCGCAGGCGCTGTGCCGCATGGGCCACCGGCCGTACTCCGCCAGCCAGCGAGATCTCGCCGAAATAGACGTTGGATGAGGGGAGCGGCGAGCCGGTCAGCGACGAGATCAGCGCCGCCGCCACGGCGAGGTCGGCCGCCGGCTCGTTGATCTTCAGCCCGCCCGCGACATTGAGGTAGATATCGTTGGCGCCGATCCGCACCCCGCAGCGCGTTTCCAGCACCGCCAGCACCATCGACAGCCGCGACGAATCCCAGCCGATCACCGCGCGCCGCGGCGTGCCCAGCGGCGAGGGTGAGACCAGCGCCTGCACTTCGCACAGCATCGGGCGCGTGCCTTCCATGCCGGCGAACACCGCGGAGCCCGCCGCGTCCTTGTCGCGCTGGTCGAGGAATAACGCCGATGGATTGGCCACCTCGCGCAGGCCCAGCGTCGACATCTCGAACACGCCGATCTCGTCGGTGGCGCCGTAGCGGTTCTTCACCCCGCGCAGGATGCGGAACGTATGGCTGGCGTCGCCTTCGAAATACAGCACCGCATCGACCAGGTGTTCCACCACCCGGGGGCCGGCGATCTGCCCGTCCTTGGTGACATGTCCGACCAGCACCACCGCCGCGCCGGATTTCTTGGCGAAACGGGTCAGGGCCTGGGCCGAGGTGCGCACCTGCGTGACGGTGCCTGGAGCGCTCTCGACCCGGTCGGTCCACAGCGTCTGGATCGAATCGATGATCACCAGGTCGGGCGGCGGCCCGTTCTGCAGCGTCGCGAGGATGATTTCGACATTGGTTTCCGAGGCCAGCAGCACGGCGCGGTCGCCCAGCCCCAGCCGTTGCGCCCGGAGCCTGATCTGCGCCACCGCCTCTTCGCCCGAGACATAGACGATGCGGCGCCCGCGTTCGGCCAGCGCTGCGGCCGCCTGCAGCAGCAGCGTGGATTTGCCGATGCCCGGATCTCCGCCGATCAGCACTGCAGAACCCATGACGAAGCCGCCGCCGGTCACCCGATCAAGCTCGCCGATCCCGGTCTCCACCCGCGCCGCGGTCTCGGTTTCACCGGCCAGCGGCAGCAGTTCGATCGGCCGGCCTCCGGCAATCGCCGATTTCGGCCCGGCCCCGACGCCCGAATCGACGATTTCCTCGACGATGGTGTTCCACTCGCCGCACGCCTCGCACCGCCCCTGCCACTTGGTGGTCAGAGCGCCGCAGGCCTGGCAGACATAGGAGGTTTTGGTACGCGCCATGAAGATGCCCCTGGAGTCGACGAGAGGTAGCCGACTATAAGGGCAAAGACAAGAACGAAGAGTGAACATGTGCGGCAGCCACTCGCTTCTCCGTCATCTCCCCCCAAGGGCAGGGCTATCGCATGTGAGGATGATGGCCACCTCTTGCCTTCTCCCCTTGTGGGAGAAGGTGGCGCGAAGCGCCGGATGAGGGGTCCGCGCAACGAAGTGTAGCGCGCTCGGGGCGTAAGCGACGAGCGACTGGAGTGCGCGGAGAGAACCCCTCATCCGGCCTTCGGCC